>ERZ773267.125-NODE-125-length-58763-cov-6.129744_pt1 | contig 58763 bp, 60 predicted proteins | sample MGYA00511959_ERZ773267 | MGnify/ENA primary metagenome ERZ773267 (study PRJEB29015, sample SAMEA2738165) | human oral metagenome | biome: human oral; feature: human-associated habitat; material: saliva | place: China | collected 2240 ...
TTTATTACTGACTTGATGATAACGCAAACAGCTAAATTATTCAACTAATCTGCTTGCGATTTCATTCGTATTTAGACGCTATTCGCTACTTTCAACAGGGCCAAATCAAATAAGTAGTCTTTTTCATATGTTCCACTTTTAATCGCAAAATCCGTCTCGATGAAAGTCATCATAGCCTGCTTCAAAAAGGACAGGGAAAGCCTGCGGCTATCCCGTAAGGCAAACTTCACCTGGTAAGGATTGACCTTGCGTCCTGACAACTCCGACAAGCTCGCTACAATTTGGCTTTCGGATTGGCCTTCTTCTGAGAAAATTTTAACTTGAGAAAACATTCGGAATTGCCCCAACAGAATAGCGATCAATTTTATCTCATCTTCTCCTTGTAAGCGGAGATCCTTCACCAAATTCCGGGCTTGATCGATTTGGCGTTTGAGAATCATTTGTGTCAGATCAAAAATATTATCTTGCAAGGACTTTGGAACAACCTCCTCGATATCTTCGAGGGTAATCTGACCATCTTCTTTATAAGCCTGCAGTAAAGCGATATTCTTCTGTAACTCTCCAAAATCATAGCCAGATTTTAAGAGTAGCTGGTCCAAGGAATCGCCCTCAAACTGCAAGCCCAATTCTTGGGCCTGACTTGCAAAATAACGTTTTACCTCTTGCTCTTTAGGCGTTGTCGCTTCAATGATTTGGGCATCCCGTTTTAGGAGTTTGACCAAGCGGCGCTTACTATCTAATTTTCCTTCTGCAAATATCACCAAACGGGTCGATTCAGAAGGATTTTCCAGATAGTTTTCAAATTGCTTTAGATCTTCATCTGTTAAATTGCGTTTTTTGGCAGTGGTCACATCCAATAAGTGATCCAAAATCACGATTTTTTCATCTGCAAAAAAGGGAAGACTGACCAAATCCAGCTCGACCTCATCATAGGAGGCTTCCTTCATATCAAAATAAGAATAATTCAAATCTGAAGGATCATAGCCTATTTTATTTAAAATATCTTTTTTTAACCATTCAAATTGACCTACATCCTCTCCTGTCAAGACAAGAATAGGAGGCAGAGTTTGAACCGTCAGATGTTTAGTGTCGGTAATTGCTTGCATGAAACTCTCTTATCTTTATCAGTTTAGTGTATTTCGTGTTCAGCAGCCATTTTTTGTTCCAATGGTGGTTTTTCGTCGGACAAATCAGGTGCTGCTACAAAATTAGGAATCCGCTCAAACGAGTTGCCTCCAAAGCTCCCCCCTGTCGCTGTAACCTGTGGTTCAGAAGCCACTCCCATAGGAGTTTCCATTGATTGTGGGAAGGTGTTTTTCCCTGGAAGCATCATGAGAATCAAGAGGGAAATAACTGTGATCACCCAGAGAAATAGGAAAATATCTAGCCCCGTCAACAAATAGAACAGAACCGGACCAAGGTTCAAAAAGATCCAAGACCAATGGATTCCTGCATCCCGCAAGCGACGCACACAAATGGCTTGACTGGGTACCAAAATGAGGAAGTAAAAGAACGCTAAGAAAGCGAGCGCCCATAACCCTGTCTTAGAATGAACAGTTGAAAAATTGAGTGTTTCTTGAGCATTTTGATGGGATAAAGAGGTCACGATGTAAAAAACCCAAAGAGGCAAAGAAATCAGGGAATTCCAGAAAAAAGCTAGCCAAAAATGGGCCCGACTGGTCTTACTTGAAAAATCTGCATACTGTATCCAAAATTGCTTAAATGCGTTCATACGATTCTACCTTTACATTGATTTCACTTTCTATAATAGCAATTTTCAGCATAGAAAGCAAACCTCTCCTCGTCTCTAGCGGACCGTTTCCACCCTCCAATGGTCCCATCCAATCAAGCGAATCGATCCTCTTTCATCGGTACGAAGATAAGAAATAGATCGTTCCTCTAATCGATCGAGTAATTCTTTATGGGGATGCTGGTAGCGATTTTTCTTGCCAACAGAGATCAAGGCCAATTGAGGATGTACCTGATCCAAAAACACACCACTAGAGGAACCTTTAGAACCGTGGTGGCCTACTTTCAAGACATCCACTTGTAATTGTGGATAGTTTTCCAAAAGTTTTTTCTCTCCAGCTTCTTCCAGATCACCCGTGAACAAAAATCGTTTCTGATAGAACTGCCCATAGAGGACAATCGAATCATCATTTTTACCATCCCCCACTTCATCAGGGGATAAGACTTCTAGATCATGATCAAAAATAGGAAGACGATCCCCTCTCTGGACTACTTTAATCGGACTATGAAGCTGTTTCAATTTCTCTTGAAATTTCGAACTGGTTAGACTTCCTGGACTGACATACACTTTTTTAACCGGGATTTGTCTTGCAACCTCTAACATATCGCCCATATGGTCCTGGTCGGTATGTGTACTTAAATTGATACAAAGTCATACCTTCGAAAAATTAAGTATTTATCAGTACAGAGAATCCCTAATAATTTCCATATATTCAGTAGGATTTAGTTTGTTACTTATAAATTGTCTCCTTGGGTTAAAGTCAATATTGGGTTGTTTAAAATAAAAGTTGTCTAATTTCGATAAATCAATATTCATTGAATTAAAAAATTTATTATATTCAATATAAGTTTTATGCTCTTTTGAGGGAACACTCTTATTTTTGTACACATCATTATACTCAGGTTTTAAATAATTTATTAGTTTAGCCTCAACCAAGTTTATTAATGATGCATCTGAGATTTTTAATTTAAATTCCTTACTCTTGGGCTCATATATATCCTCAATCTTAGCATTTGATGTCTCTGGTGTTGTCAGAGTAGTCCACATAACATTTTCACCAATTGAAAAACTCACGACCCTTACATCTACATCTTTTTTATAATCATGGCAATCAGCTAAAATTCTTTGAAGAGTCTTGTGGCTCGCTAAACGCTTCCCTGTATTACGAGATTCAGTCCTACCTTTAGCTTGCCCTATATAAAGAATTTCAGAGACAATCTGATTACCATTTTTGATAATAGAATCTAATATTAAATCCAGAATTTGATATGTAACGCCATTAATTATCACACATCTATTATCTAGACTTTTATCAAAACTTACTATATTTTCTTCATCTTCCCAAATTAACTCAAGTGCTTCATCAGCAGTTTTTACCTTGACTATTAATTCATTTTCTTTGGTTTCATTTTTTGTAACAGAGTCAACATAAAATTTTTCAAATCCAAAAATCATATACAGATGATGACTTTCAGGGATATTATCATCATATAAATCACTACTTTGAAGTAGCAATAAGTCCTTAATTTCTACACTTGAAAACACACCTAAATAGTTACCTAAATCCAAATCCATTTGAATTCCTCTTTATCTATCAAATTACACTAATTATACCAAAAAAGAGGTTACAATCTCAATGAACTGTAACCTCACCATTTTTAAAGATAAATTCAATATTTCTATTTTCCTTAATAATGATCCTCTCTACCGCAGTTTCCCAAAGTAAATCATCAAACTCTGTAACTAAACACTCTTGAGATTTCAGTGTTTTTAGAAAAGCCTGAAGTTCTTTATTGCGTTTAGCCTTATCAAGATGTTCCTTTTCTACCGACTCAAGTTCAACAATCAAAGCATCATACCTATCAACCAAGTTCCTATACTTTTCTTGATAGACATCTTGGTTTTGTGGCATCACAGCATTATCCGTGACTAATTTAGAAATCATCTGGCTGACAACCTCAACTTCAGTCTCCAATTCTTTCATTCGTTGCTCTAAATCAGCTGTTCCACTAATTTCAAGCAACGTTTCAAGATTACTGATAATTTCATCCTTATTACTGATAACCTTATTGATTGCTGAAACGAACCAATCCTTAATTTCATCTTCAGTAACATGAGGAGTAGTACACTTCTTTTCGCCCTTGTACTTCTCATTACATTGGTAGATAACCCTTCGATATTTTGATGTGGAGTGCCAGACCTTGCTACCGAAGTAATGCCCACAATCCCCACATACCAGCTTTGAACTAAACAGTGTAGTACTACCCTTACCCTTTTCTTTCCTATCAAGTGTTGCTTGAACTGCATCAAATGTCTCTTTATCTACAATCGCTTCATGGTTATTTTCCACATAATACTGTGGTAACTCTCCTTTGTTGATGTTCTTCTTTTTGGATAGAAAATCAATTGTGTAGGTTTTCTGAAGGAGAGCATCACCTTTATACTTCTCATTTCTTAGCATCCGTTTGATGGTCACAGAACTCCAATGATTCTTCCCACTAGGTGATAGAATACCTTGTTGCGTCAAGTCTTTTGCGATGCTATAGGGTGTTTTACCAAGTAATGCCTGCTGAAAAATGTAACGGACAGTCTTCGCATCTTCCTGATTAACAACAATCTCACCATTCTCGCCCTTTTCAAAGCCCATGACGTTGGTATAGGGAAAATGTACCTTTCCTTCCGCAAACTGTTTCCGCAAGCCCCAAGTGACGTTCTCGGAGATGCTACGGCTTTCTTCTTGGGCCAAGCTAGACATGATGGTAATCAACAGCTCACCCTTTGAATCTAGAGTCCAGATATTCTCTTTCTCAAAGTAGATTTCAACTCCGACTTCCTTCAACTTACGAACTGTTGTCAATGAATCAACTGTATTTCTTGCAAACCGACTAACTGACTTGGTAATAATGAGGTCAATTTTACCAGCCAATGCATCCTCAATCATGCTCTTAAAGCCAACTCGAAGTTTAGTATTAGTGCCACTAATACCTTCATCCGAGTACATTTTGACAAACTCCCAATCGCTTCGACTTGAAATGTATTCTGTATAATACTTCATTTGAGATTCATAGCTGGTTGTTTGGTCTTCATGATCAGTTGATACCCTCGCATAACCTGCTACACGACGTTTCTTAGGTAGCGAAATGCTAGCTAACTCTGAGTTCCTAGGCGCATTTGCTCCAATAGTTATGACGTTTTTCATAAGAAGTGCTCCTTTCTAACCTTCAGTTCATATTTTCTACCTTTTATAGGAAAGACGGTAATTAAACCTACTGATGAGTCATAAATAACCTTCTTGATATTTTCGGTAACCCAATTTTTATCTGGTTTAAATCCAATTTTATCTTCAAATGTAGCTAATATCCGTTTTTCAGATAGAGTCTTACTAGGACAAGAGGATGTTCCAAACCTGTCTCTAGTGCGGCAACAGTATCTGATGGTTCGGTGTACCTTTTTGGAGTCTACTCTAGTAATCATTATTTTTCCACAATGGCTACACTCGATTAACTCTCTAAAAGTACCTTTGTGCATATGGCTTTCCTGATGCATTACCTTGTACCGACGTTCTTTTTCTTGTAGTACCACATCAAAATAAGACTTTGAAACAATGGCTTCATGAGCATCCTCTACAATATACTTATTCTTTTGCCCATTATTTCGTTTAGGATTTCGTGAAAAGGGTTCTCGGTAAGTCTTCTGTAATACCAAACGTCCAAAGTATGCTTCCTGCTTAAAGAACTCTCGGACACTAGAGACTGTGAAGGGATTTCCCAGTCGTGTCAAGACTCCTTGCTCATTTAACTTTTTAGTAATCATTGGGACATTATCTCCGTCCAAGAACCATTGAAACACCTGTCGTACAACCTTTGCTTCATCAGGCTCAATGACATAATTCTCACCATTTCAACGGTAGCCATAGATATCTTGAGGTGTATGAGGTTGACCCTGTTCAAACTTTTTCTTAATCTGCCATCTTAAGTTTTCACTGATGTTATGCGATTCTTCTTGAGCGACAGAAGCTAGGAGAGTTAACATCAACTCGCCTTCGGAACTTAGGCTATCTATCCCTTCTTTTTCAAAGGTAATTCCTATGTTCTTTTGTCTAAGTACACGCACTGTAGACAATAGGTCAACGGTGTTTCTACCGAACCTTGCAATGGATTTAGTTAAAATTCTATCAATTTTTCCATCATCACATGCCTTTAACAAATCTTGTAACCCTTGACGGTTACTTTGTTCTTTACCGCTGATGCCTTCATCATAATAAACGCCAACCAATTCCCAGTCTGGATGAGACTGAATTAATCTACTATAATAGCTGACTTGAGTGGATAACGAATGATGTAGGCGACTATCAGATACCCTCGCATATGCTGCTACACGCAACTTAGGTTTTTGCGGTGTCATCCTTGGTTGAATTAGTCTAACTGTTCTCAATTTGATACACTCCTTTCGCTACTATATATCACTCTAAAGGCCTCATTTATCAAGTCTTTAGGTCGATAATCTACTAATAAATGGTTGATATTTTTCAAGCATTTTTTCCTTAAATTGCTGATGAACTTCCTCACTAATAATCCTAGATTTTAGGAGTCTATCAGCCTGTATCATGGTCAGTTGGTAAGTCATCTCATCTTGTAATTTGTCATTAGTCATAATAGCCCTCCTACCTTACTAAGTAAGGCTGAGGGCATTTTTTCCGCTTTTTAGGCAAAAAAAATAAGCCTGACAGAAAATACATTCCACCAGGCTTACCATAAGTTACTGTTTAATAGCCTTTTCCAAGGCTTGCACTGAAGCAACTAATTTCTCATCGTCAAACTTTTGTGACTCTAAGAATCGGTTGAAATCATCATCATCTAAGGTCAAATGTGCTGCACCAGCTGATTGCAACTGAACAACTGTATCAATGTCACCAATCCCAAAGACAGCACCATTGACCACTGCCACATAACCTTGTTTCCCACTTTTTGATCGTACGACAAAATTTTTCATATCCTCATCCTCCGAAGTTTCTACTTTCTTTGTGCTAGTTGCTACCTCATAAGGCAGTCTAAACCAGCCAACCATATAACCAACCAATCCACCACTATGGCGATCCACTAATCGCCCATCAGAATACCACTTTCGTGACACACGTCGAGTGTAGCCACCACCGCCAACTTCCAGTTGATCGTTGATCCCATTACGGTTACTATCCAAATAACCATCGACATTTTGTTCCACACCTTCAAGTCCAGTACCATCAGAATCCGCTAAACAAACACCGATGTGACCAAAACTGTGACTCGGTACACGAATCACGTAAATGTCACCCGCCTGTGGGTTAACCCCTACGGCATCATAGGTGACCTGAAAACCATTGGCTTTTGCCTTATCAAGGCAGTCAATAGCATTGGTGTAAGCCATATTCTTCCCTGTTTCCTCCTGAACGATTTTGTCAATTAGAGCCACACATTGCCCACCATAAGGATTGGTAGGCACCGTTACTTTGGTATTGACTTTCGAGAGGGCATTGGCAACAACCTTTTCTTTACTTGTCATTCTCATCCTCCTTATCTTCGTTTAACTGACGTAAGACTTGTTTAATACGATTAGGCACTGGCAATCCAATACGAGTCGCATTTTCCAAGATGGACAGTCCTTCATTACTGAAGTAGAAAAAGATAACAGCTGTTCGAACTGCCCCACCTTGTTTTAAGACATGTTGGTCAATCATGTGGGCAACAGCCACCAAACAGATAATCATGGCTTTTTTGAAAATCCCTTTTTTACCGATAGAACTGGAGAGGTTCTTCTCAACAATGGCTGCCATAATCCCTGTCACATAGTCAATCAACATAAAAATCAAAAGGCCATAAAGAAAGCCATCGATTTCTCCAAAAATAGAACCGATGACCCCACCGATTCCTGAAAACACTAACTTATTTGTTGAAACTGCTTGATGCATATTGTCTCCTTTAAGCGGTACGTCGCCACCGATAAACTGTAATATAGGGTTGTAAATTGTTATGAGCCTGTCCACCACCAGAATTGCCTGTATTATTCCCTTGAGGATATAATGAGGCACCGCCGTCTGAAGAGTAATCTCGACGTATAGCCTGGTTCCCTGAATTGGCAGAAACATATTGTGGGTGCGAGTGCACTGGCATTTCATTGATTGTTAAAGTATGGGTTTTGCTGCCACCTGTTTTTGAAACAGTATTAAATTCGCTTTCTGTCTCAGATACACCAACCAAAACATGCCCATTCCCAAATCGCTCCCACTTCCCTCCCATAAAGGTGGAAGGATTGGCAGAACTTGTTGATTCATAAATCGTTCCAACAGGATAAAAGATATCAATTAGCTTTTTATTTCGCATGATGATGTCTCCATCAAAATAAGAAGGCTGACTACCATCCACATCAAGAACCCCTCGTGTCCATGCTTTTCCTATCCCCATCCCTGTCGGAGATAAGCCATAAACCACCTTTTCAGGACCAACCGTAAACTCAAAATCCGTTTCATAGAATAAATCTCGCAAATGACCAATGATGGTATAAGATTTGGTTTGGTCATAAGAGCCATTTAGTGTAGCTTGAAAATTCTCTTTGGTATGTTCCGTTGTCGTACTCCAGTTAGCGGCTCCACCTACATTCGTTGTCTTCGTACCAGTTGATAAATCAAGAATATCCCACGTCATAGTGGCTCGATTCTTCTGACTATTGCCTACAATGAGTGGTGCAATTTTTACTTTTCGAATCACATTTAATTGATTCATGGCAGTTCCGACTCGAACTGAAGTAAAGGATAGAATGGGTTTAAAATATTCAAGTAGAGAAATCTCGACTTCCTTTCTCGGACTTTGTCTTCCTCTTGAATCCGTCACAAAAGCAGAGATTTTGGCACGACCAACATGGTTAATACCTCCTACTCCGCCATTTTGTGCAGTAGCTACATTCTGGAGTTGTATCCAGCTATTTCCTTCAAATTTAAACACTTCCGCTCGATAACCACTAGCTGGAATAGTTGATCCATAAATTCCTGTAGCACCATTAAAGGTAACCTTGGGATTTGACTCCAATGAAACAAAGGTATTGCCTGTAATGGCATTTTGAGCAATCGTATTTAAATCCGATAAACTGATAGAGGATAGACTGGGAACCACCGAGCTCGGAAGTTGAAGAGTCACTTGAATCCGAGACTCACCGATGACCTTTCCTCCATAAATGGTTTGTACTAAAATTGTGCCAATACCAGAGGTCGCATTGGGGATTTGAGGAGCTAATTTTGCAACTTCTGGTGTCCAACTACAAGAAGTCGTTGCACCAGTTGCGACCACTCCACTCAAACTACCAAATTGCCAAGTAACCTTGTGTGTAAAATCCCCACTTGCTCTCGTAATAGAAATGGTAATTGGAGAACCCATCATATTCCCAGAAACACTAGCTGTTGAGGACCGTGGAATATCTCGTAATCGTAACGATTGATAACCGGTATTAAGAGTTCCTGGTGACCATCCACCACTTCCTGAAAAGGTCGCAGAAAAACCAATGGTCTTTTGACCATTGGAATTGTGAGCGATGGTGATGGTTTTATCAATGAGATGAAGAGAAGAGTTCATGCTGTACATATCTGGTCTACCACTCCAAGAAAGAGTTTGACCATCTATGGAAACACTGGCACTACAGTTATACATCCCAAAGGTTGTTTGGCCATTTCGTAGCCACAATTGAACACGTACAGTTGAGGTATTATTGGCGGTGCTAGTTCCTGTTTCTTCTACCCTAAGTAGAAGATTGTACCCTCGGTCATTATTACTGCCATAATCTGCCATAGTCTTTCCTTTCTAAGTCTTGCTGTCGATGAAGCGACAAACCAAATGTTTGGGGTTATGCCTTGCAGCTTCTAAACGATAATATCCAACTTGTAGCGTTTCAACAAAAACCCCATGGTGGATTTTAATCACACCAGAAGTAACGGTCATGACCGCATTCCCTGCTGATTTAATCATCATTCCTTGTGGGGTTAATTCGATAAACTCAGAATTATCTTTCTTACCAATGATGACACCATTATCACCTGCTCGCAGATAAGTGTTCACAAATTGTAAAAGCAAGGCATTACTTTTCAAATCAGCTTCAATAGCTGCGATGCGCTGTGTGTTTGCGACAAAATCCTGATTGAATTTGGTGAGTGTTTCCTTGTTACTCTTTTCAAATTCCTTATAGGTCTTGAGCCAATCAGAAACTTCACTGGCAAGTGCCCTCGCTTCCATATCCACTCGAATCGACTCCGTCTTCTCCGTTAGGATATCCAATTGTTGCTTCATAAAACTTTGATCTGCTTTCCCATCAATTTGCTTCATCAAATCTGCTAAGGATGGACCTGGAGTGGTTGCCACATTGCCATCTTCAAGTTGGACATTTCGTAGCCAAACCACATCACCTTGTACCCATGTTCCAGATGATAAAGTAAAGACAAAAGAATAAGCTACGTTACTTGAAACCTTCCAACTTGAAACCACTCGTTCCCAATTGGTGGTAAGTTGAATCGATTTTGTTCCACCTAATTCAGAGCCAATCATCATGGACACCGCTCTTGAAGTTTTCATATCAACCGCAAAGGTCATGGTCTGTCCAATGCATGTCCGCAAGTCAAAAAAGTCTCGCTTGAATCCACCACTTCCAGACTTGGTACAAGTCATTTTAATCGAGATGTCACTGACAGATGTACTATCTTCTACGATTTCTTTTCGCCATTCTGACTGAAGATTAGTGAAACTTGTTTCTCGCATGGCATAGTCATCAATGTAATTTCGCCCACCTAAAACAGTCCCCTCAAAGAAAGAAGACCAAGTATAATCACTCGGGTTCGTTGAAGGTGTAGCAGTTGGTCGATTAACTGCCAAACCCAAATAGCGTTTCCCCTTAGGTGAAGAGGAAATCCCCTCGCCTTTATCACTATCCGCATACATCTTCCATGTATACAAGGTTTGACCGATATCTCCCTTATTTCCATAAACACCAATAACGACTGGTGTCGTCAACGTTTCATTTCCGTCAGTGAAAACAGTTCGTTTGTAATTCCAAAGATATTTACTGGTATCCGTTAAAACAGGAATGGTTTTTGACCAACCACTCGTTGATGTGAGGACTCCTGTTTTTTGATTACTCACCAAATAGTATTCTTCGATTTGGGAAATGCTGATGCCTCTGTCTCCTTTTGGACCTGGAGTGAGTGACAGTTTAGAAAGTTGACTCTTGGTAGCTAGTTCTTCGCCTCTCACTTTTAAGAGTGGTGTATCAATTGAAATATTCCCATTGGAGTCCAATGAAAATACTGGCTTGTGACTTCCAGGAATAACAACCCTGTTGGCATTGACTTCTATCGCATTTAAATACTCAGTCAACACCTGATGAGAAACCAAACGACGCATCCAAGCAGAATTAGACACGGTTAGTTCATCTATCTTTGCTTTTTGAATAGCCGCAAAGCGAATTTCTGCCGCCTCTGAGGATAAATAGTCAACTGCTGCTTGATTACCACTTCGAACAGCTTCAGCTTTTGCTCGCTCAATCCCATCTTCTACATCCTTGCTTACTCGACTCATATTGGAATCAAGTACAAGACTGAGATTAGCTCGCTCCCTTTCAATCTGACGTTGAACCTTTCCATCATTGAGAGTTAAAAGCTCATTTGCGACAGATGAAATGGGATTCCCTGACACCCCTTGTCCACCAAACGAGACCGTATCGTCAAATGAGATGGATATGATTTTCTCTGTTAAAGCATTAAAGCGATAAGCAACTACTTTTTTGACCACATCAACTTGGTGAAGTCTACTTTTTAGAGTCACCTCGTCCCCCAACTGCACCTCTTGTCCATCCAGTTCAAAGGCTTCAATCTCAATCACTTCTGAAACCTGATCTAAATGGTCATTGCTAAATTTTGCCATCGCCCATTGTCTCAATTCTTCCTCGGTATGGAGATTATTGTTCTCATACTCCGCCTCATGCACATAAGGATATTGATGAATGAGAGGACTCTCCACCATAACCGAAAGAGTTTTCTCTTCCTTTTCACCTTCTGGCTTAAAAGTTGAGGACGCATAAATGCGAGTGACAATAGACTGACTAGAACGAGTACGATCAAACTTTTCTAAGTTATGATGCGTTGAAATGACCACCCCACGATTCTTTCCTCGATGTTCTTTGATGGTGAATAAAAAGTTATCGCGAACCAACTCTCCCTCCCAAGTTCCTACAATGGAATGTTTCCCATCCATCAACACTTTGTAAAGTGTAGCTGTCTCTGTCGTATTAAACGACCTTTTCTTTGTAATATCACTATCAAAAGAAAAGCGAGCTATATCTCTTTTAGCTTTTGAAATCAATTGTCCAAGGGCACTTTGGCAGGTCACATTTTGATTCGAAACTGGTAGAATAGAGCGACGCATGATATCATCCGTAATATGTTGGCAAGTCACACGAACCCTATCGTTTTCTTCAATTGGTTTCTTAATCCGAAAGAGTTGTTTATTGGCATAGGGAACTGGACATAGTATCAATTTATCTGTCACTAACTCTTTATAAATGCCTGAATCCGTAATCGGATAATCAAATTGAAGCGTAAAATCACCATTCAACGTTTCTTCAACTTCCGCGCTCAAGGTTTCATGAAGGGGAAGTCCGTTCCATTTTGGAGTTTTAGTTTGTCCATCTAATAAGAATAACATCAAGCCCACCCCCATAATATTTCAATGTGAAGACTGGTAATTCCAGTACCAAGCACCACACCAACTTTCTTGTCTTTTTGATTGGCATCGAGTGTGATAAAATCTCCTGACCAATGAACCAACTCTCCACTTTCTGTCAAAAAACTTGGATGATGTGGGTCATTATCCATAACCAAAGTTTTGTTTAGTTGCTCCAAACCAATAACTTGTTCACCGATGGTGAAACTTGTCTCTCCAGTCGATTTACCTGAAACAGTAATCTTAGGATAAGACAGAGCTGAACCAAGCAAGGGAATTGTCCCATTCTTCGTTAAGGTATACTCACTAACATCATTAAAATATCGAGTAGGATGACAAAGGAAAGTGACCTCTAGGGTGAATACTCCTAAATTATCTTGAACAATATCAAAGCTATCTACCTTATAACACCAGTACCTTGTGGTTTTCATGCGCTCACTTTCAAGCCAAAACCCTTCACGAGTTAAAAGAGCAGAAAATTCATTAATCTGTTCTTCAGTTGCAGCAATAAGGTGAATACGATAAGCTTTCTCAATCACTTTTCGGTGCTTATTGGTCAAAACCAATCCACCACTCAAACCGTCATGTTCTTGCAGTTGGCTTTTAGAAGTCGGAATATGAAAACTTGGTCTATCTTCCACGAGTATCTTGTAAGGGAATGAGGCAGTTGATAAACCATCTATGATTAATGCATTATGTTGGATCACAACCTCACCCCTCTCAATGATTGTATTCGAGTTAACTCGTCATGAATTCTTTCTGCTACTTGATTGGCTAGTCGTTTGATATCGGCTTCTTCTCTTATCACTACATCTGTAATGGAAACATTGATGACATTGCCACCAGTTCCCATGGTTGATGCGATTCCTTCACCGATTGCCGCAAGATTCTGTTTGGTTAAAGGCAAGACCGCCTCTTTTCCAGCTTCACCACCAACCATCAGTTGTTTCCCATTCATGCCAAAGGCTGTCGGTTTCGTTAGAATCCCTCCCTTGGCATACCAAGCAATCGAAATCTTAGGTAGTCCCCCCTTCAACCAATCAAGCGGATTGGCAGAACCACTCACAGAAAAGTGAGGTAACGGAATATGTGGCCATGAAATCTTAAAGTTAAACAGATTCTTGATGGCATTAATGGCAGAAGATACAACATTTTTTGCACCATTGATGGCATTTGAGATAGAATTCTTGATACCATTCCAGACACTTGAAACAGTGGAGCTAATACCACTGAGAATACTAGAAATGGTCTGTTGAATGCCAGACCAGCCACTAGATACAAAAGAAACAATTGAAGAAATCACTGACGAAATGACGGATTTTATCGTGTTCCAAATAGAAGACACGATTCCAGAAATAGCGGTTAAAACATTACTAATGGTGCCTTTAATTCCATTCCAGGTATTGGAAATAAACTGACCTATGGCAGACAATATCGTCGTCACAATTTGTTGAATAGCTTGCCAAACTCTCTGAAGAACTCCCTTGATCGTCTCCCATGCGCCAGACCAGTCACCAGTTATGACCTGCATAATAGCTTTGATGATTCCTAAAACAACATTGATAGCTGTTTCGACAACTGTTTTGATGATGTCCCAAGCCGTGGTGATGATTAACTGAATATTTGCCCAAGCAGCTTCAAGATAGGGGCCAATCAAAGACATGACCGTCTGAATAACTGTAGAAATGGCATTCCAGACCGTTTCAACTGCTGCTTGTATAAGGGCTTGATTTTCTGTCCACCAAGTGGTAAGAGTTCCCCAAATCGTCATGATAAAGGTACTAATCTCTTGAAGAATAACTGAAATAAAAGCATAGATGGCATTCCAGATTTCAATGACTGCTGTCCGAAAGCCTTCATTGTTTTGCCACAGTTCTTGAATCCCAACGACTAATAGGGCAATCACTGCTATGATGCCTAGAACTGTTCCAACAATCGGAGCTGCTGCAACGACCAATCCGCCAATGGTCGTTCCCATGGCGACTGCTGCCGCTTGAAGGGCTAAGAGTCCAGGTAACAACAGACCGACAACTGTAATTAAACCACCCATAATGACAATAAAGGTCTGAATGGGACTAGGTAAGTTGCTGAACCAATTGGCGACAGCTTGTAGTAATTGAGCCAATAATTCTAAGACTGGTGCTAGAGCTTCAGCTAAAACACCACCAACCTCTGCCATGGCAGCTTTAGCAGTATTTTGTGCAGTCGTAAATTTATCAATCGGATCAAGTGTTGCTTCATAAGTTGACGTCACAACTCCTAAAGCATTCTTAGCAGTCCCTGATAAATCATTAAATGAAAAAGCACCACGCTTAATGGCATCGACCATTCGTGGTGCAGCTTTTGAACCAAAAACTTCTGAAGCAAGTGTCAGACTCTCTGTCTCATTTGTTGAATTCTTAATTTGTTCAACAGTTTTTGCCAAACCATCTTGTAAGGTTAAGCCATCCTTGGCATAATTAACAGCTGCTTTAGATAAAGTAGAAAGTGCAGCACTTGAATCGACACCAGCTTTTTCAAAGCGTCCCATTAAGGCGACACCCTCGTCAAAGGATAAACCTAGTGACTTAATTTGGGGTGCACCAGAGATGACCTTACTCATTAAATCCTGAACACCGACCCCAGTTTTTTGGGAAGTAAAAGTGACCGTATCAAGTACCATAGCGAGGTCTTTAGACTCAAGACCATAGGCTTCAATGGCCTGTTTGGCAGAAATAGCCGATTGCGTCACATCCGAGCCATTGATTTCAGCGTATTTGATTAACAAAGCCGAAGCCTGTGATAAAGCGTCTCCAGTTAAACCAAACTGAGTATTTAATTCCCCAACGGCACTTCCTGCAGTCGCAAAATCTGTAGGAATGGATGTAGCGAGCTCTGTCGCAATATCTTGCATCCCTTCAAGTGCCTTTCCACTTGCACCAGTCTTGGTGATGATGATATCCATCCCTTCATCAACTTCACGAAAAGCTTCAAGAGATTGTTGCCCAAATTCGATTAACTTTTGAGAGAGTTCACCCAATCGGTCTCCAAACTCCATGAGGATATCTGCTTTTAATAAACCATTGGTTTGTTCAAGGCTTGCTGCAGATTGTTGGGATGCACTTGAGAGCCCTTCCATTTCCTGTTGGAGATTGTTGTAAGCTGTCTTTGTGTCGTTGAGTGTTTTCTCAAGCCGATTAGCTTCGACAGAATTCTCACCATATTCAGCTTTGGTTAGTTCTAACTGGCGTTCTAAATTTGCAATTTGACGCTCAACCAGTTCAGATTGACTAGCAATTCTGCTTTGTGCTAAGGCTAATTTTTCAGACTCTGAAGCATTTGAACCAAGCTGACTCTCTTGCAAACGAAAGGTGGAATTGAGTTTCTCACTCTCTGATGCTAATTGGGTCTGTTCAGTTTCTAAACCGTTTAATTTCAACCGGTTGCTTTCAACTGTGTTTCCGTGAGAATCAAGCGCTCGATTAACTCCTTCAAGTTTTGTTTCATAGCTTTTTAGGACATTTTGTGTTGTCTCAACTTCACGTTGGAATGCTCGATATTGTTCTGCACCAATATCCCCACGTTGGAATTGCGCTTCAACCTGACTTTGTGCCTGACGTAAGGTTTCTAGTTTCTCTTTTGTAGTCGCAATCTGCTTAGAAAGCACCTCTTGCTTTTGAGTAAGGAGAGTGACATTACCAGTATCAAACTTTAAGGCTCTATCAATTTGTTTCAGCTCTTTAGTGGATTCTGCTGCTTCTTTATTAATTCCCTTTAAGGCCCGTTGTAACGGTTGGGTGTCACCACCAATCTCAATCGTAATACCTTTGATGTTACCAGCCATGACACTCCCTCCTTTCTCTAAAAGTTATCAAAATCAGCTTGGGTTGCTCGTCTAGTTTGTGGTTTGTCAGAACGCAAGGCGACATAATCCGTCTGATAATCCAGTGCCATCCCAATAGAGATGTGTTTTAAATCATCCATAGATAGTCCAGTTTCCTTGCAACAGGACAAGTAGCTTTCTACCGTGAAGATTTCTTCACTCGCTTCATCGGTTTCATCGACTTTTTTCGAGTCGACATTCCTTGATTTAACATCTCCATCAAGACTGGTCCAATCTCCTGAATCGGAAACTCTTCCATCTCCATAAAGAAAACATCAAATGCTTTCACCCGTGGATTGGCTGATTTGGCAAATACCCAAAATAGTCGATGAAAGAAGGTCATATCGAAATCAGAAAGAATGGAGACATCCATATTTTGTGCGGTTAGCTCCCCTCCTTCTTCCAACTGATTAAGTTGGTCTAAAATAGACTTGGCGTTAATCATTTGAAAGAGATCTTGAAAGTAGTCCTTTCCGAATTGTTCTTTATAGGCAATCGGAGTATAAGCATTACTTGCTAGTGGGTAAACTTTCCCACAAATCGTCACCTGTTTTCTCATGTACGACTACCTCCACTTGCGACAGTTGGCTCATATACAGACTTAAACCAATTCTTCTTCACTGTTTCTGGTGTGTCTTCTGTTGTCCGACGACGAACCACCTGATCAAGTGGACGTGGACTGGCTGTGAATTTCAATTCCACTTCATTGATATCACTACCATTCTTGGTTTTTGAGCCTACTGTTGGTCGAGAGGCATAACAGTAATAGAGGACATGAAGTGTCTCCTTCTTATCCCCTTCGAAACGGAACATTAATGCGAAGTTTTTCCGAGTCGCATTGGATGATTCCGTAATCACCTTATTGGTGTCATCTAATGTTTCCCCTAACACTCGAGTTAAGAATTCTTGTGTTAAAAGGGCAACCTTCAAAGTTCCACTATAACCATCATTGGATTCGGTCGTATAAAAGTTGATATTATCCGCTTTATAGGAACCAGAATCTCCTGTTGCTTCAAGTGTCAACTCTGCAGCACCTCTTAATCGTTCAACATTTCCATAGGTTAAGCCTCCGTCACTTCCTTCCGTTGTGACCTCTGCCCAGTGGACATCTTGTAGACCAAACGTGACTTTATTTTTTTCAGCCATATTATCTCCTTTTTAAAATGCAAAATGAAAAGCAACCTGATAAAGTTGCTCGGTATCAATATAAGTTTCAACCTTGTCAAAAAACAAATGTTGCTCCATCAGAAAAGCTTCAATCTTCTCTTCAACATCAAGTTCTTTCTTCCTTGTGTAAAGTTCAAGAATGAATTGCGCGCCCTTATGGTAAACCTGATTGTCTGCCCCAAAGTTTTCTGATTGCGGACTATAATAAACCATAAAAGGCGGACTTGGACTGTGACCTTCTTCGAAGTGATGATAAGCAATCGGAAGATTTAAGGCTTTTAGCTGTTTAAAAAACTCCTTTTCGTTCATAGCTTACCTCTAATTCTCTTCTCCAAAGCTTGAACTGCTTTTTGTTCAACGGGTCCAATATGAGGACGACCGGAGACACGACCACCATTTTGTTTGATATAGCCATTCTCAAGTAGATGAGTTAGGCCTGGTGTCCGATTATGAATCGTTTTCGTTTTACCAGTGGACGTACTACTCATTTCCTTTGAAGTCCACCCTCTCACATAGCGACCACTCCGCTTGGGCGATGTAGACTTTAGAGTCGCAATGGCCTCGTCCGTTACAGCATCAACGGCTTCAACTACCGTCTCTGTTGTTTGATGCAAGTATTCCTCTAGCTCCTTTTCAATAGCCCTACTCAGTTCATCAGCTCTCATGGCTCTTCCTCCACTCGACATTTGACCATTTTCTTTTCAAAAAAAACATGGTCAATTGAAAGAATATTAAATGATTTCCCTTGAAAGATGAGTTGTGTATTGGTGGTATCAAGTGTGGCGACTTCTGAATCATATCTAAGAGTGACTATCAGCTGTAGTTTTCGTTTCGTTTGACCCACTTCAAATATCTCATCACTATTTGCTTGATTCACACTAGCCCACCGTGAAAATAAATCAGTAAACTGACTTGTTTCGTTACCAATATCATCTTGAGTAATCACACGTTTCTTGAAAAGAACTCGCCGGTTTAAAGGGGCAATTTTCATTTAAAACACCTCTTTCCGCAAACCTCCTAATAGATGATAGAGCGTCTCTTTCAAATCATGATGTTTAGCCTCTTCTCGATGCTCGAAAAGATAAGCTACCGCATAGAGCATTGCGGAGCGAATAAGCGGTGTATCCACCAACTCATCCGTTCGCAATACATCTTTACAAAGCTCTTCACTAGTTGCAATCAAGACTTTTATCAAATTATCTTCCTCAGAAGTATCAACGCGTAGATAGATTTTAGCTTCTAAAAGCGTAAGCATATCTTACCCTTTCATGGTCAGCACTTTGACTGCTTCAGGAAGAACCAATTTACCATCCACACGTTGGCTACCCAAGAATCCAACTTGACCACTGGTCGCATACAATTCATTCAGACGCTTAAAGCTACGTCCTTGACGGTCACTAATCCAATAGTGGGAAAAATCCCCAAAAGCAAGAACTTTTTGCCCAGAAGCAATTTCTGGGGCATAGCTTGACGTATAGTATGGTCGATTCAAAATCATATCTGGTACTCCTGCTTGAACAGATGGTTGCCAGATGTAATTTCCGTTGTTGTCCTTCAACTTACGCAGAGCCTTGACAGTAGAATCATTGAGAATCCAAACGGAATTCTTACGGTAAGGTGACTTGAGGGAATGATAGAGATCCATGACATCATCAAACGTAATCGTATTCCCTGCTGTTGTCACTCCTTCAGTAACCGTATGGAAAACACCTGTTGGTTTACCAGAACCATCCCCAATCAGGAATGCCTCTTCTTCTTTTGAACCAATACGGCGAGCAAATTCTTCTGCCATATAAGATTCCAAATCAAAGACAGAGTCGTGAATCAGTTCCTCTGAAATCTTAATGGCAGTTCCTACCTTATACGCACCTAGAGTCACTTGACCAAAAGTTTCTTCACTCTCTGGATAGGCACCATTCTCATCCATCCACGCAGCCGTACCATGACCTGTCACCACTGGAATCTTGCGCTCACCATTTGAGGTCTTGATAATGGTTGCCAAACGACGGAAGAAGTTCTCCTCTTCAAGAGCCTTAATCAAGCGGTTCTCGTATTCATCAGGTACTAAGTAACCACCTTGACCATCATTCCCAATGTTCAAGGTATTATTAACGTCAAAGAAATTCTTTTGACGCACATTTTTCCAGAATGATTGGTTGTAAACAGTTGAAGCCGTACCTGTCTTCTCATCACCACCGGCATTAGTTCGTGGTTGAGAGACAATTGCTGCGCTAGTTGCTTGTGACAGTTCACGCTCAATACGTTCTTGGCGTTCCAAACGGTCAATCTCTTTTCCAAGGTCAACCACTTCTTGTTCCAACTTATCGTAGCGTTCACTATCTTCCTGTGAAATCATGCCCTTTTCATCACGACATGAATCTAAGAAATTCTTGGCTTTATCCCAAGCCTTGGCACGTTTTTCTCGTAGTTCTAAAATTTTGTCCATAGTATAAATGTCCTCCTAGGGTTTTAATAACTGTAGTCGTTTTTCCAAGGTGCTTACTGCAACCTTGGGTTTATCTATCAACTGTTCACACTTGGCGACCACTTGATTGGTTACTGTCTGCATTGAAAATGCATAGGCATCTTGTGGCTCATCATTGTCATGAGTGCCATCGAAGATAATCTGATCCGCAAAACCTAACTCAACTGCTTTCTTTGCATTGAGCCAAGTCTCTCCATCCATGAGGTTTGAGAGTTTCTGACGACTTAGAGATGTCTTAATCTCATAAGCGTTGATAATCGACTCCTTCACTTCATTTAGGAGCTGAATAGCTTTTTCCATCTCACGTTTGTCACCACTCGCAAAAGTGGCCGGATTATGAATCATCATCATAGAGACTGGACTCATGTTTACAATTGTTCCAGCCATGGCAATGACAGATGCTGCACTAGCCGCAATGCCATCAATGTTTACGGTGACTGCTCCTTTATAATCCATTAACATGTTATAAATCTGAGCCGCAGCAAAGACATCTCCACCCGGGCTATTAATCCAAAGCGTGATATCTCCTTGTCCTGAAAGCAGTTCATCTTTAAAGAGTTGAGGAGTTACCTCATCCCCAAACCAAGATTCACTGGCAATCACACCATTTAAAAAGAGGGTTCGTTCCCCCTCATTTTTGACCCAATTCCAAAATTTACGCATCTTTGATAAAACCTCCTGCGTCTTCTAACTTGGTCATGTTGCCATTAACCAAGTAAAGGTCACCACCTTCTTCTTTTGAAAGTGGGTTCATGTCCTCTAAGCGTCTAATATCATTTGTTGACAACCAACCATTTTGACGGCCTATGGCATAGCCATTCATCCGACTCTGGTAGTCCCCTCTTAACAAACTGTCCACATTGAACTTGATAAAGTAAGTCTTCTTCTCATCAGGTAAAAGCAGAGCTTTTTTAAAGGCTTGTTCAAATCGAACTACCCAAGGATCTAGCGTGTACTTCACAAACTCCAAGGACTGTTGTTCGATATTTGAAAAGGAAGATTTCTCCAAGTCACCGACCATATGAGGTGGTATCCGATAGAGTCTTGCAATTTCATTGATTTGAAACTTACGTGTCTCTAAGAACTGGGCTTCATTGGGTGGAATCCCAATAGTCTTATAGCTCATGCCTTCTTCAAGGACAGCAACCTTATGGCTATTGTTTGTGCCTTGATAGACTTGATTCCATGACTCTCTGACCTTACTGGGGTCTTTGAGAATACCAGGATGTTCCAAAACACCCCCGGGATTCGCACCGTTCGCAAAGAATGATGCACCGTACTCTTCAGTCGCCAAGGTCATACCAACGGCATTTTTTGCCATAGCAATCGGTGAATAACCAATTAGACCATCAAAGCCAAGGCCAGGTACATGAAGCACTTCACTCTTCTTGAGAATGATATTGCCCTTGTCTTTAAAGTTCGGGTTGTCCTCTTCACTACGTTGATACACATAGTAGAGTTCACCCTTATCATCACGCTTGACGGTCATCCTATCTGGCAACAAGGGATACAAGGCTAAGACCTGCCCTCTTCCATCACGAATAATCTGAGCATAAGCATTGCCCCAAATCAAGAGGTGACTCATGAGTGTCTCACGAAAGACAAAGGAAGTCATGTCTGGATTGGGTTCGTCATGAAGTAAGTAATAAAGCTGATGATTAACATCTTGTTCCTTGCCTTCATCCGTATGCTTGTAAACATGAATGGGGAGACTGGCAATCGCCTCAGCTAAAATTCGCACACAGGCATAGACTGCCGTGGTTTGAAGAGCCGTCATTTCATTGACGTTCTTCCCTGATGTGGTTCGTCCAAAGAGGTATGAAAAATCCGACCCCTCATATGAATTGGTCGGTTTGTCTCTTGCCCTCTTTAAGCCTATCAATTCTAAGATTCCCATAAAACCTCCTTCTAAAAACTCAAAATTCCTCGTTGGTCGTAAATGCTGCCGTCATCACCTTTGTGACGGATACAACGGTCTAATCCCATAATCAATGCCACAATGCCATCAATCTTATCGACCGATTTTTCTTTGTCTGGCTTGATATTGCCAGCTGGATCTTGTCGCATAACCACGTTTTGAGCCATCCATTTTAAAACTGGATGTCCACCGTGTGTGACTCTGCCCTCCATCATGAGTTTGTAGAGTTCCTTAGATGGTGGTGACATATCCTTATACCCTTGACCAAATGGCACAACAGTTAACCCCATGTCTTCCAAGTTCTGAACCATCTGTGTCGCATTCCAACGGTCGTAGGCTATTTCTTTGATGTTGAACTTAGTCGATAAATCCTCGATAAAACGCTCAATAAAGCCATAATGCACCACATTACCTTCGGTTGTTTTGAGATAACCTTGGCGTTCCCAAACATCATAAAGAACATGGTCACGCCTACACCTCAAAGGTAGCGTTTCTTCTGGCAACCAAAAGTAGGGTAGCACAATGTAGGATTCCTCTTCCGTCCGTGGTGGGAATACTAAAACGAAGGCTGTGATATCAGATGTACTGGATAAGTCAAGTCCTGCGTAGCACTCTCTTCCTAAAAGACTGGTTTCGTCAATTGGAAGATTACCTTTGTCATAGACATGTTCCGCAATCCACGTTACGGTTGAACTGGTCCACATATTTAGTCGAAGCTGCTTAAAGACATTTTCTTCAGCTGGATTATCGATGGCATTTCGATAGGCCTCACGCACTCGGTCAATCTGTATGGTGTGACCCAGTGAGGGATTTGCCTTATACCAATTTTCTTCATCCTGCCAATCCTCATCGTTAGCTAGGCCATAAACGACTGGATAGAAAGTTTCATCTTTCTTTCGTCCAGATAAGATGTCTAGTGCCTTTGTATGAAGTTCATAACAGATAGAGTTTCTGTCAGTTCCTGCGGTAGTGATGATAAAGAACAGAGGTTGTTCACGCGCATCACCAGAACCTTTGGTAAGAACATCATAGAGATGGCGGTTGGGTTGAGCATGGATTTCATCAAAGACAAGTCCTGATACATTAAGTCCATGCTTTGTCCCAGTCTCCGCAGATAGCACTTGGTAAAAACCTGCATTGTTGTAATTGACAATGCGTTTAGTTGCACCCATGATTTTGGAGCGTTTGTTTAGTGGGTTTGACATTCCAACCATTTGTTTGGCAACATCAAATACAATGGAAGCTTGGTTTCTATCACAAGCAGCACCGTAAACTTCAGCACTGGCTTCACCATCCGCATATAAAAGATAGAGGGCAATCGCAGCTGCGAGTTCACTCTTACCATTTTTCTTTGGAATCTCTACATAAGCGGAGAGAAACTGTCTGTTTCCATCCTCTTTCACAATTCCAAACAAGTCACGAATAATCTGTTCCTGCCATGGTAAGAGTAAAAAGGGCTTGCCTGCCCACTTCCCTTTTGTGTGTTTCAGATTTTGGATAAAGGCTACTGCCCTATCCGCCTTCTTCTCATCGTAGTGTGAGGTAGGCAACATAAAAGGGCTTGGTTTATAATGATAAGTCATTCTATATCTCCGAGAGTAGTCGTTCCATTTCATCTTGTTCACCATCACTACTATCAGCCTGTATTCGACTTCTTGCAGAAGGGGTTAGACCAAATTGCTCAGAGAACTTGAGCATGATTTTCATATTTGTTTGAGCAATGGAAACTTGTGGAACCTGCTGTAGATAGCCATTCGGTGTTTTGATGATAGAGCCATGTTTTGTCAGGAACTCTTCTGCCTCTTTCCATCTAGCATAGGCTTGGCAGTATCCTGCAAAAGCCGTCATATCCATATCTGTCAAAAGACCCATAGACTCGAGCACCTTGCTCATGCGTTTCCATTCTTTCTTGGCATCCTCTTCTAACCACGATGGGCATCGAGGAGCTTTCTTAGTTGGTTTAGGTTCTTTATGGTTGAGAGGACGCTTACCTGGGTTACCCTCAAGAACTTTTAAACCAGTTGGTTTTGGTTTACGTCCACGTTGTGACAGGCTGCTCACCTCCTATCTTCTATTTTTCTGACACGCAAAAAGGCCTCTTGCGAGACCCTTTCGGTTTATTGTAATTGTTCAAATGTCATGTTCTACTCTACTCGAGTTATTCTATCCACACCATAGACGACACTCAGACTACTGCCATTATCCCAATGAACTAAAACTGAAGCTAGGTCATCGTGTCCATAGACAGTTCCAAGCATTCCAATAGGTGGTGGAAATGGATCATCCATTTCAAGAAGTTTTACTCGACAACCTACTGGGTATAGACATTGAACTCTTTCTTTTGTACTAATGTTTATAAGTTCCTTCCTTTCTTTTGGTAGCTGTATATTACCATTAGTACCAAAGATTATCCAGTAATCAGCTAAGATTTTGGCAAGAAAGAATAGCTTTTCCAATCGCATAAACGACGTTTACTGTTACCCCATTACCTGCTTGTTTGTAGAGTTGGGCATCAGAGTTTACGGCTTGAGCTTTCTCAAAGAGGTCATCGGTGAACCCTTGAAGTCTAAAACACTCACGAGGTGTCAACCGTCTGATTTTAACCATTCGACCATTCCAGACTACTGCTCCCATTTGACCGCTACAAGAGAGGTTATGAGCAATACCTTTACCAACTCTAGCTCGCCTTGTTTGAGAAGCTGGATAAGATAGGTCAACTGAATCACCGAGTTCTGCCACTTGGGAGCCTTGCTTTGTTCCATTACGAACCTTTATTCCTTCAAGGACTCCATGTCGGTCTTGTGAGGTTAAAGTAAACATAGGCTCACCGTCGTCTTTAAGTCGTCTACCATTTTGACGTTTGTTTACTCGTTCTGGGGTTAAGATAGGCTGAACCTCCAACACACCTGAGTTCATCGCTGTCCTCTTAGTAGAACCTGCCGTGTAACGGGCAGTGATGCAACGTGCTTGGTCTGTTACCTTTGGCTTAGTTATGGATTGGTCAATCAAGTAAAGCCCTGTTTTTGCTCCAACACCGCCACCAGTGCCAACCAAAGTTGTGGAAATACCGTCTGTATCATAGACACGATAGGACTGCATACCACCTACAAGTTGCTTAAGATTGCCACTGCTTTCTGGCTGGAGAGGTAATACTTGTCGTCGACCTCTGCTTCTAAGATGTCCGATAGTGTAGACACGTTCTCTGTTTTGGGGAACTCCGTAATCTTTGGAATTGAACACTTGCCATTCAAGGTCGTACCCTGCTTCGTCCAGTTCAAGGAGATAGTCGAGAAAATCGACTCCTCTGCGACTTGATAAAAGTCCCTTAACATTCTCAAGGATGAGCCACTCGGGCTTATCTTCTTCACTTTGGCTCTTGAGGAGGTCAACGAGTGTAAAAAAGAGTCCACTTCTTTCAGCTCGTAGTCCAGCTCGCTTTCCTGCGATAGACACATTTTGGCAAGGACTTCCCGCAGTCCATATATCTGCTTTTGGAATGTCAGCTGCCTTGAGTGTTGTAATGTCATCTCTAAACCATTCTCCTTCCGTATCATACATAGCTTGGTAACTCTTCACCGCAAACTTGTCCTTTTCGCAATAACCAATGCAGATCATGCCAGCTAACTCAAGTCCACGTCTAAATCCTCCAATACCTGCGAAGAAATCAATAAAAGTCAATTGGGTCATACTGTCACCTCAACTAACTCTGAGTATTTGATTTCCATACCATCTCGCACAACTTTGATTGATTGGTCACCAGTTGCCTCATAGTAACGTTTCACAATCACATCCACAAACTTTTCATCCAATTCAATACCATAACAAATCCGACCTGTTTCTTCACAAGCCATCAGTGTTGACCCACTTCCAAGGAAAGGATCAAGGACTAATGTTCCACGCATAGATGAGTTTTGAATGGGATAAGCCATCAATTGGACTGGTTTCATGGTTGGATGGTCTTTACTGGACTTAGGTCGGTCATACTCCCAGATAGTTGTTTGTTTACGGTCAGAGAACCATTGGTGTTTCCCTTTGTTCTTCCAACCAAAGAGACAAGGTTCATGTTGCCACTGATAAGGGCTGCGACCAAGAACAAGTGAGTTCTTTTTCCAGATGCAGCATCCACTCAAGTAAAAGCCTGCATCCTTAAACGCCTTACGGAAGTTATACCCTTCTGTATCAGCATGAAATATATAGATAGAGGCATCCGACTCCATATGCGCTTCAACCTGAGTAAACATATCATAAAGGAACTGGTAAAAATCAGAATCACTCATATTGTCGTTCTTAATTTTTCCTGCAGTCTCTTCCACATTGACATTATATGGTGGATCAGTCAGAACAAGATTGGCCTTTTTCTCCCCTAGCAGTTTGTCATAGGTTTCTCCTTTTGTAGAGTCGCCACATATCACTCGGTGTTTACCGAGCAACCAAATATCTCCTTGTTGTGCGATAGTCGGTTTCTTCAACTCTTCTTCCACATCAAAGTCATCTTCCTCGATGTCCTTGTCGTGTACTTTAGAAAATAGTTGGTCAATCTCAGGAAACTCAAAACCAGTTAGGTCTGTATCAAAGTCTGCCTCTTGTAAATCTAATATCAAATCCACAAGCAATTCTTCATTCCAGCTACCAGTGATTTTATTAAGGGCAACGTTCAGTGCCTTAACTTTGTTTTCATCTTCAATATGGACTTGAACGCACTGTACTTCTTTAAAGCCCAAGTCCTTTAAGACCGTCAGTCGTTGATGACCTCCAATGATAGTCATATCATAGTTGACAATGATAGGTTCGACATAACCAAACTCTTGAATCGACCGTTTGATTTTTTCGTATTCCTTGTCGCCCTTTTTGAGAGCCTTCCTTGGGTTATAGCTAGCTGGATTAAGTTGGTCAACTGTTAATGTTAACCACGTCATACTTTCTTTCGTCATCATGTCCTCCGTGATGTTCTTGCGCAGGTTCTGCTACAAAATTTTCTTGTAGGGCTACCATAAGCTGTGAAGGTCTTACCGCACAGTTCACAAACATGGCTATCCGCTTTTTCAGGATGTTTCTTTATCCAATTTTTTCTTCGGCAACTAGTGGAGCAGAACTGTTTAGTTCTTCCTTTACGAGGTTGCTTAATGGGTTTCAAACATTCTTTGCACAATTGTCCATTTCTTTGTCCGTCAGAAATCATAGCCACTACTGCCTGACCATAACCCTTTAGATGAGGGTTAGCACTGCAGTAGCGTTTGACTGCCGTCAGACTGAGGTCAAGCAAGTTTGCGATTTTGCGATAGCCCAGACCCTCGTTTCTCATTTTCCACACTTGTTTTGCTTTAAAATCGTTCATTTTAACCTCCTTTAGTTAGCTTTTATCCCAGTTTTTGGGTAAAAATAAACGACAAGATTTAATGAAAAACCTTGTCGTAGATAATATTTGGGGTCAGTAAAAATCTATTTTTGTGTACCCCCTTTTAAATTTTGCGACTTTTCACGTTTGAGGGGGCGCCGGTCTTTTAACCAAGCGGTTTGTAGAGATTTTATCCCCCCTAGGGGTCAGTATTTATAAACTTGATACCTGTCTGCCGTCATAGTTTTTCGATCATGACAGGACTTGCATAGAGCTTGCCAGTTGTTCTCATTCCAGAAGAGTGTTTCATCACCTCGATGTGGTGTCACATGGTCAACGACAACAGCCTTGGTGTAAATGTTCTTCTTCAAGCAGTGCTCACACAGTGGATGCTTGCGAAGGAAACGAGTCCTTGCCTTGTTCCACTTGGAGGTGTAACCTTTCTCACTGGTTGACTTAACATCACGGATGTGTTCCTTAGCGTGTTCGTCGCAGTACTGTTTTCCATGAGGAACGAGATACTTGCAATTGTTATGCTTGCAAGGTTGGTTAGGTCGTCTTGGCATTTACCCACCTACACTTCCCACGGTAAGTCTGCCTTGCCGAAGTGACCATAACAAGTGGTCTTGGTGTAATCCACGTTCAGCAAGTCCAGCTCCTTAATAATTCCTTGAGGTGTTAAGTCATAGCGGACACGAATCATCTCAACAATACTCTCATCTGAGTATTCACTTGTTCCAAAGGTATTCACATAAATAGACACAGGTTCTTTCTTACCAATGGCATAAGCTATTTGAACCTCACAACGTTTAGCAATCTTTTCTCGGACAAGGTCACAAGCAATCTTTCTAGCCATGTATGCACCAGAACGGTCAACCTTGCTTGGGTCTTTCCCTGAGAAAGCACCGCCACCGTGGCGACAAGCACCACCGTAGGTATCCGCAATAATCTTTCGACCAGTTACTCCTGCATCCGCAAAGCTACCACCCAGAACGAAACGACCAGTAGGATTGACTAGCATCTTAAAGTCGGTATTGAGTTTATAGTCCTTAGCGACTTCAAGCATGACATGACTAACAATTCCAGTTACCGTGGCAAGACTTGCTTCCTCCTTATGTTGGGTGGAAATCAAAAAGGTATCGATTCGCTTCTTATCGTAGTCGTAAGAGACTTGAGCCTTAGCATCTAAACCGAGTAAAGAATGATCGAGGTCTTTCAACTTCAATAGAGCCTTGGTTGCCAGAACATAAGGTAATGGCAGAAACTCCTTTGTTTCATTAGTTGCATATCCGAACATCAAACCTTGGTCACCTGCACCACCGCTATCAACACCTTGTGCAATATCACTGGACTGTTTTCCTATCAAATCAATCAGATTGAACTTCAACATTCCCAACGGTTCAAGTACAGACTTCACAATAGCCATAGTGTCATAGTGATGATTGGTAGTGACTTCACCTGCAACGATAACCTTGTCATCCTTGATTAAGGTTTCAACAGCTACTCGGCTTGCTTTGTCATGCTTTAGACAGTCAGTCAAAATAGCATCTGAAATCTGATCACAAATCTTATCTGGGTGTCCCATAGATACTTGTTCACTGGTAAAAATCATGTTTTCCTCCACGAAAAAAGGCAACCCTTTCTTGGGCTACCCTTTGGTTTTATTTGGCTTGTCTTCCTGCCTCGTAGGCTTGTTCAAGCATCTCTTTCAATGCCCAAACGCTAATGTCGTAAAAATCTAGTCTATCGCTGTTCCTTGTTTCCAAGGTTTCTGCTCCAATGCGTTCCTTTGCGATGTTGGTTAAAATTTCTTCTTTGGTCATGGTGTTGACCTCCTCTTGTTTTTGTATCTGTATATTACCGTACAAACCAAGGAATAGCCAGTCATAACTGGAGAATTCTTTACACTTTTCGACATCTTAAGTATAGCACAGGTCTAGGTTGAAAATCAGTACCAAATCGGTACAACTTTGGTACAAATTTAGTACGAATTCAGTACCAATTTAGTACAAACTGTAAAAGCTAGATAGGAATATGATAATCCTCCACCCTGAGTTCAAGACTTTTAGACATCCAGTGATAACATTTCCGTATCTGTTTGAGAATCTTACGTCTGCGATAAGCAAGGGTTGAATGACTCATTTGATAAGCCTCCTCTAGCTCTGTCCAACTCTTTCCTAAGTAAATTAAATCTGCAGCCAGAGGCTTTAAATCATCTGGCAACAAGTCCATGACAAGTTCAAAGTACTCAAGGTCAACTTTTAAGCAATAATAGGTATTAAGCAAACTACTCAAATACTCTTGATTTTCTTGTTCTTGCTTTTCCCTGAAGCTAAGAGCAATCAGCTCACTCCGATCATAGGTCTTGGTTTTGCTCACTTTCTCTTGCTCATTTTTTTCAAAGACAAGAGATTGAATGACACTCTCCTCTGAAATGGGGCAATAGTTTAACAGTTTATTTTGGACCAAACTCAATTTGATTTTCATATCACGGTAATGCTTAGCAATATATTCCACTTTATCCGTCATAGGTATCCTCCTACCTGTGCTTTCACCGCCTTAATAAGTCGCTCCTGAGCATCATCCTTATCGGCCAGAGCTTTTAAAATGTCTTCGTCAATCGTACCTTCAGTAACAATGTGTTGAATCACAACAGTTCCTGAACGCTGCCCTTGTCGCCACAAGCGAGCATTGGTCTGTTGGTAGAGTTCTAATGACCATGGTAAGCTGAACCAAACTAAGTGATGTCCACCTCTTTGAAGGTTGAGTCCATGACCACTACTGGCTGGATGAATGAGTCCAACCGTAATCTTGCCAGCATTCCAGTCACGAATATCTGATTCCTCTTTGAGGGGTTTGAAATTGACCTTTAATTTTTCCAGTTGCTCAACAATCCGCTCGTAGTCATGTTTAAACCAGTATGCCAATAAGAGTGGCTCACCATTAGCTGCTTCAACAATATCCTCAAGAGCATCTAACTTTTGATTATGGATAGTCACTGCCTCCTTGTTATCAGAGTAAACTGCACCATTTGACATCTGACAGAGTTTTTGAGAAAGACTTGCAGCACTCGAAGCTGTAATGTCATCATCCTCCAAGTAAGGGAGTACCATGTCACGACTCATGGATTTATAAACCTTGGTTTCTTTGTCTGTCATTTTAACAAGGTAGCGCGTGGTGATTAACTCTGGCATATCCAAATAGTCTAAGGCTTTCATGGAAATGGTGATATCAGAGATTTTGTCATAAATTTGTGCTTCCGCAAAATCCATAGGGATATACTCATAGACCACATGACCTTGACCATATCCCTCACGGAAGTAGCGATTGCGGTACTCCGTAATGAAATAGCCCAAACGCTCCCCACCATCAATGACCTTGAACTCTGCGAATAAGTCCATCAAGCCATTAGAACTTGGTGTTCCTGTTAGTCCTACGACACGTTTCATAAATGGACGCATGATCATGAATGCCTTGAATCGCTTGCTCTTCCAAGACTTGAACGAACTCAATTCATCAATCACTACCATGTCCCATTTGAAGTAGGGGTGGCATTGTTCTACCAACCACGGAAGGTTTTCTCGATTAACAATATAGATATCCGCATCAGTTTGAAGTGCCTCAAGCCGTTGTTTGGGTGTGCCGATAATTTTTGAATAGCGTAAGTGTTTCAACTCAGCCCATTGCTCAATCTCATCACTCCAGACTGTGCTTGCGACTCGAAGTGGGGCAATAACCAAGACCTTTGTCACCTCAAAGCGGTCGTAGATTAGCTCATCTATCGCTGAGAGGGTTGTTGCCGTTTTCCCCATCCCCATGTCTAGGATGACTGCTGCATTTGGATGGTCAATGATGAAGTCTTTGGCGACTTCTTGATATTCATGTAGACTCAATTGCATCTAACATTCCTCCAATCTGTTCTAACCCATCGAGGACATAGACGGTGAAGCCTAACCTCTTGAGTAGCTTATGCCTTGATATCTGTAAGGCTCGTGGTTTACCTTTAGGTCGCTTCACTTCCACCATGCCAAACTTCCCATCAGGGAGAAAGACGAGCCTATCTGGCACACCAGCAAAACTTGGAGACACCCACTTTGGACAAATCCCACCACGTTTTTTGACTTGGTTCACCAATTCCTGTTCAATTGTTTTTTCTAGCATTCTTTTACCTCTTCAAAATAGTATGTAGGTCTAAGGCACTCATTTCCTAAACTTTCCCTATAGGCTTTTTTATATAGAATTTTTTACTATAGAGACTTTTAGAAAAGACCATAATAGACCTACACTAAATCTAAAAATGCTGGTCATGTTGCTTAATACAAATAACTTTTTTTGTCATGAGTACATAAAACTTTGATAATAGACTCCAATGACCAGCACTAACATTTTTTCACTCTCCCTTTGATGTGTAAGTCGAGTTCTTTTGATGTCAGTCAAATTTTGACTCAATCTAAGAAGTCATTGTCATCATCAGTCAGTTTCAGACCAATAATCAGATTTCCTTTACTGGTTCGCTTGCGAGTGTATCCTGCTTGTGTAAGGGCTGCGTAGAAATCTGTCGTGCTACGGGTGTACTCCATATTTTTAAGACAATAAGCCCGATACTGTGAATAGAGTTCCCCAGACTTCTCCGTGTAACTATCGTCAATTTCACAACACTCATTTAAGAAATGACCTAGCCAATCGTTAGCTTCACGATAGGCTTTGACAGACTTCGATACTGCAGCTGGTACAGTAGTTTTAAAATTAGCTTGAATGGCTTTATGCGCACCTTCAATAATCCACGACAAAATAGCTGGAGCCGCATTATCGTACAAGTAATCCGCAAAGTTTTTGATGTCTGACCTTGCAGTGATTTTGGCATTAAAAGGTACAACAACCAACCGACGCCAAGTGCCATCATCATTTGCACCAACTTTTGGGAGATGATTGGTGTATAGCACTAACGTGTGAGAAGGAACAAAATGGAACGGGTCCTTATACTTCTTCTCCGCTTGAATTTCATCAGTTGATGTAATTTGTTTAACTACGGCAGTATTAAGGCGCATACCTTCAGCCATCTCAGAGGCAATAACTAGTCGCTTTCCTTTTAACTCCGCAAGCTCAGGGCTTACGTTTCGTCGATTGGACATGGTAAGTGCATCCGCAGATAACTTTCCTGAGTAGCTTCCAAGTACACGAGCGATAGTATTCCAGAAGGTAGACTTGCCATTCGCACCACCACCGTAAGCAATAATCATATGTTCTTGATAAACTTTACCAATGGCTGCCATCCCAATAATCTGTTGGACATAATCAATTAACTCTTGATCCCCACAGAAGAAAGTTTCCAGTGTTTCCTGCCATAAGCCTTGACCTTTATCACTAGGAGATATTGAAGTCATTTTGGTGATATAGTCTTGAGGATTATGAGATTGTTGACCATTTAGTCCTTTTCGCAAATCAAAGGTGGATTCAGGAGTATTCAACAACATGTCGTCACTATCTAATTCATATAATTCAACAGTAAGCATTGGCTTGGCGGTATTGTAGACTGCCATTAAATTCTTATAATCACGGTGTTTCATGACAAATTTGTGAAACTCTTTAGCAGCAAGATAGGCTTTGAAATACTTCAATTGAAGAGGTGTCTGAATAGACTTTTCAAGACGTTTGCCTCCAGCCTTCACAAGTAATTCATCGATACCAGTTGACATAAGACTCTTTTCTGTTGTCACCAAGGTCTTTTCCGCCTCAGCTAGTTGTTCATCAGTAAAACTGACCACAGCTCCTAGAGCCAACTGCTTATTCTCACGCCAATGCGTTCCATCGTAATAGAGATAATCTGTCGCATTGGTATAAGCTAATTTGTCACAATACTCACGAGCCATTACTCCTGCTTCACCGACATCGGAGTAGTCATCTGGTCTCAGTGTTTCTCGATTAAACTGTTCTGGTGAAACATAATCTTCAGAACTTTTAATGGTTTTATTGTAAAAACGTACTGCACTTCCCCAGATGGTATCTAACTCCGCTTTATCCAACGGTGGTTCACACTTTTCAGCTTGTTCATCAAATCCTGCTCTAGCTTCTTGAGTAACACCGAGTCGTTTAAGAATTTTTGCCGCAAACACGGACATGGTGTTATTGCGACTACCTTGGGTAATCGGCCCAGTCGGTGGTTTGTAGAGGTCTGCATCAAAATCCTCTTCTTCATCAACAGAACCATTAGATAAGATGTCATCAATGGTTAGCCATGAATCATGCCAAACAACTTCTGCTTGCGGATTCCCAAAGAAGAACCGCGCTGCATCCTTGGCGTTAACATCAAAGAAACCATATCGGTTGACTAGTTCCTCCTTGAGTGCCACATAGACTTGAGAATCAGTGATTGATTCAATAGGAAAATAGATGTGAAATTTTGGCCGTGCTGCCTTTGTTCCTTTAATAAGCATATGATTACGACTAGTTGCCAAGGCAAACTGGTAATCATCAAAAAGTTCTTCCAGCATCTCTGCCGTAACCCACTCATCTGGATTTTCTGTGTGGTCATTATCAATATCCATGACCACAACATCCGATTGAAGAAAGTTTGTGGTGGAGCGCGTGTTGTTTTGATATCTCGCAGTTACATGGTCAAACTGGACTGCTTGGATTAAAGTCTGTTCATCAGTCACAATGACTTGATTTGGGTAGACTGTGGTTGTCTGGTTTCCAGTCTGTCCAGAGGTAAATAATGTTAATTGCATTTGATTCCTCCATTTTTAGTTATGGTTTGAGAGTTTCCCCTCCTACCTTACTAAGTAGAGTTGGTGACAGATTTTCCGCTCAAATCGATAATTTTTTCAAAAAAATAATCTTCCTTTATATACCGAGGAAGATTATTTTTTGTCTTAGGTGATAAGTTGTGCTGAATAAAATTTTTTTATCCAAAAAGCGGAAAAATTATCCTCACGGTTACTTAGTAAGGTGTAAGGGATAAAAAAACCGCTGAAATAAAAAAATTTGAAAAAGTTGCTTCAAAAGCGGAAAAACTCCTCTCAATCTTACTTAGTAAGGTAGAGAGAGGTTCTCTTAGAAAAACAGAGGAGGTCACAGAAATGACTGACAAACCAACAACTGTCACCCATGACGAAGATTTGGCTGATACCTTAATCGCCATCAGCGTCATCTCAAAACGACTCGCTACTAAAATCAAGGAGGATGACAACCATGAGTCAAATGAAAAAAATTGCTAGTCTGCTTTCAGAGTTAGAACAGAACAACCGCAACATTCTGGAAATCACAGAACGTAATCAAGACATCCGTTTTGAAATTCAAGACCTGCTTAGTCCGAAAGAAACTAAGGTAGAAGATAAACAACCTGCTCCTACCTTTACTAAGGAAGATGTTCGTAAGGTCTTAGCCACTAAAGCAAAAGACGGCTTTAAAAATGAAGTCAAAGCCCTTCTGAAAGCCTACGGTGCGGAATCCCTATCTACCTTAGATGAGAAACACTACGGTGCTGTTATGGAAGAGGCTGGAGGTATTGGTCATGGCTAGCCACGCTCTACTCTCTGCATCTTCTGCCAGTAGGTGGATAGCTTGTCCACCTAGTGTGCGACTAACAGAAGACATCCCTAATCAGACAAGTACCTTTGCTCAAGAAGGAACAGACGCCCACGAGCTATGTGCCTATCTTGTGGAGAAGGCACTCGGTAGAAAGGCGCGTGACCCAACTGCGAGGCTGGAATACTACTCTGAGGAAATGCAGGAATGCGCAGAAGAATATCGCAACTATGTCTTAGGGCAAATTGAAATTACCAAGTCACGTTCGCCAGACCCACTGGTTTTAATTGAGCAACGTCTCAACTTTGCCAGATGGGTGCCCGACGGTTTTGGCACAGGAGACTGTGTGATTGTCGCAGATGGACTTTTACAGGTGATTGACTACAAGCACGGTTTAGGTGTTCTTGTCTCAGCTGAACATAACGCACAGATGATGTGCTACGCTTTGGGTGCTTTAGATATGTTTGAAGAACTCTATGACGTTGAGACCATCACCATGACCATCTTCCAACCTAGACGTAGCAACATTTCAACTTTTGAAATGACTAAAGATGAACTCCTAGATTGGGCTGAGAAGGAACTTGCTCCAAAGGCACAACTTGCCTATGAAGGACAAGGAGAAATGCAGTCTGGCAAGCATTGTCAGTTCTGCAAACTCAAAGCAGTCTGCCGTAAGCGAGCAGAGGACAATCTAGCTCTCGCTAGAATGGAATTCGCAGACCCTAGCACACTTGACGCACAAGACATCGCTGAGATTCTGCCTAAGATTGACCAACTCACCAGCTGGGCAAATGATGTCAAAGCCTATGCTTTTGAAGAAGCAAAAGCTGGACGCACCATACCGGGATATAAACTGGTCGAGGGTCGTTCCACTCGTAAATTCACCGATGAAAGTAAGGTTGCTCAAGCTGTCCTTGACATTGGACTTGACCCTTATGAGAAGAAACTTCTAACCATCACTGCCATGACTAAACTCCTAGGCAAGAAACAATTCAATGACCTACTTGGTGGTCTTATCTTCAAACCAAGCGGTAAACCACAACTCGTTCCAATTGACGACAGTCGTCAAGAAATGAACCTAGCTACAAATGATTTTAAAGAGGATTAAACTTATGACAATAAATGCACTAACTACAAAAGTAATCACTGGTCCAAATACACGCTTCAGCTACTTGAATGCCAACGAACCGAAATCAATCAATGGTGGTATGCCTAAGTATAGCGTGTCACTTATCATTCCAAAAGATGATACAGCTACAATTGATAAAATCCACGCAGCTATCGAACTTGCCTATAAAGAGGGTGAGGCTAAACTCAAAGGCAATGGGAAGACCGTTCCTGCTCTCTCAGTAATCAAGACCCCACTACGTGATGGTGACTTGGAGCGTCCAGATGATGCAGCATACCAAAATGCCTACTTCGTCAATGCCAATTCCCCACACAAGCCTGGGGTAGTAGATGCCAACCGCCAAGAAATCATTGATACCGCAGAACTCTACTCTGGTATCTATGGTCGTGCATCCATCTCCTTCTACGCCTTCAACTCCAATGGTAATAAGGGGATTGCTTGTGGGTTGAACAACCTTCAAAAGTTGCGTGACGGTGAGCCACTCGGTGGACGTACTCGTGCTGAAGACGACTTTGCGACTGAAGACAATGATGATTTTTTGAACTAATTTAGCTTAGTGGGTGGAACTCACTTCCCACCTACTATTTCATTTTAAAAGAGGTAAACAATGACAACAATAAATAACTTGATAAATTTGATCTCCGAAGCAACAGTTGCGACTATCTTATTTTCTATCTGGGCTTACGCTTGGATTACCTTCGTTAAATGGTTTGTGGATATTTCTAAAATGGCATTACATCATTTATTTCCAAATGTGAAATGGTTTAAATAATAAAGAGGAGGAAAAAAGAATGACCGAATACGAACACTTTATGTTGCAGATGTGCTTTAGCATGTTACTCGGCTACACCTGCGGTATGTTGCTCACCATTATCACGGACACAATTGGCAACATTAAAGAAAGACGAAAATCACGAAAAAATAAATCTCATAAATAATAACTTGGGTGGTGGTTTATATCATCGCCCTTATTTTGGAGGAATATACCTATGAAAGAACTATCCATTGATATTGAAACCTACTCAGAAGTTGATTTGCGAAAGTCAGGTGTCTATCGCTACGCAGAAGATGATACTTTTGAAATCTTACTTGTTGCGATTTCTGTCGACAATGGCTCCGTAACAGTTTATGATTTAACTAAGGAAGACTTACCTAAAGATATCATTGATGCCATTGTATCTGATAGTATTATCAAGTGGGCTTACAATGCCAACTTTGAACGTGTCTGTTTTTCTAATTGGCTAAAGAAACAACAGCCAAGGTTAATGACTGAAAATTTCCTATCACCTACCTCTTGGAGATGCAGCATGATTTGGGCAGCCTATATGGGATTACCTTTGTCTCTTGAAGGAGTTGGAAGTGTCCTTGGTTTAGATAAACAAAAACTGACTTCAGGAAAAGACCTAATTCGCTACTTCTGCTTACCCTGTCCGCCTACTAAAGTCAATGGAGGTAGGAGCCGTAACTTTCCTCATCACGCACTAGATAAATGGAGTGATTTCATCCTATATAATAAACGTGATGTGGAGGTTGAGTTAGCTATCAAGGATAAACTAAAGAAATTTCCTGTTCCTGACTTTATTTGGGAGGAATACCATCAAGACCAAATCATCAACGACAGAGGTATCAAGATTGATAAAGCCTTTGTCGAAGCTGCACTTGAGATTGACCGAGTGAGTAAAGACAACATCCAAGCGGAACTCAAAGAACTGACTTGTTTAGATAATCCAAACTCTGTTCAACAGATGATTGGTTGGCTTCGTGACAACGGTGTCACGACTGATTCACTTGATAAAAAAGCAGTTAATAAACTTTTAAAATCCGTCGATGAAACGACTGCTAGGGTGCTCAAACTCCGTCAGAAGGCAACCAAATCAAGTGTGTCTAAATACCAAGCCATGATGAACTGCATCTGTAAGGACGGACGTGCAAGAGGAATGTTTCAGTTCTACGGAGCAAACCGAACTGGACGTTGGGCTGGCCGATTGGTTCAACTTCAAAACCTACCCCAGAACCATTTGAGTGACCTAGAGGAAGCAAGAACACTCTTTAAAATTGGAGACCTAGAAACAGTTGAATTACTCTATGATACACAAGACACCCTTTCACAGTTAATCCGTACAGCTTTCATTCCTGATGAAGATCTGACATTCATTGTCTGCGACTTTTCTGCTATTGAAGCGCGTGTGCTCTCCCACCTTGCAGGTGAGACTTGGCGCAGTAAAGTATTTGAGCGTGGCGAAGATATCTACTGTGCCAGCGCCAGCAAAATGTTTCATGTACCTGTAGAGAAACACGGAGTCAATAGTCACTTGCGACAGAAAGGAAAAATCGCAGAGTTGGCTCTTGGTTATGGCGGATCAGTCGGTGCGTTAAAAGCAATGGGTGCTCTTGATATGGGATTGAAAGAGGATGAACTCCAACCTCTTGTGGATGCCTGGAGACAATCAAACCCCAATATAGTTCTGTTCTGGTGGGATGTGGACAAAGCAGTAAAAACAGCCGTTAAACAAAGAAACAAGACTTCCACCCATGGAATTACCTTTGAGGTAAAGAGCAGCTTGTTATTCATTACCTTACCGTCTGGTCGTCAATTATCCTATGTCAAACCTAAAATGCGGGAGAACCAATTTGGTGGTGAATCAGTTACATACGAGGGAATTACAACAGGTAAGAAATGGGATCGCATTGAAAGCTATGGTCCAAAATTTGTAGAGAATATTGTCCAGGCCATAAGTCGCGATTTATTAGCATATGCTATGCGATTGTTAGGCAATGAAAAGATTGTCGGTCACGTTCATGATGAAGTCATCCTTGAAGCTAAATCAAGCCAGATGGTTGGTGAAATTTCTGCTTTAATGGCAAATACTCCAGCTTGGATAAACGATATTAACCTTAGGGCTGATGGATATGAATGTCAGTTTTACCAAAAAGACTAAAAAAGACCGCTACTTCATTTTTGAAATAGCGGTCTTAAAAAATTACGAATTTAACTTTTTGTAGGTTTCTTTAGCTAATGCATGGGCTGTATTGATGACTTCGTATCCACGACTCTTGCCTAGACCCAGTTTTTCAATGATTTCTTTCTTACTAATATAAATATTAGCATAAATCAATCTAAGAACTTTACCACACTGGGCATCCATTCTCTCAACCTCAGAAATTAGTTCATCTAACGATGCCATCAAGAACAATTTCTCAACATCTGATTCTGAGATAGCAGGATCAAATCCAGTCACTTCATCATTTTCGTCATACATATCTTCATAGAATTGGTCTAGCGAAAGAGCTGTATTCTTCATTTTTTTGTAACGACTGAGGTAGTCATTTACTTCAATATTGAATACTTTCATCATATTCTCAAATTCCTCTGCCGGAACTACTGTAAATGCAACGATGACTGGATGTCCACCAAACTTCCAAGTTTTAAAGTTGTTGGTATTCATCTGATTGCTCTTCACCATTTGTTTATTTTTAACTACAATAGGTGCAGTTAAGTATCCCTCTGGACAAGGAATATCATTATAGGTTTTCTCAGATGAGAAATCACGATTAGTAGTATTTTGACTTGTCTTGTCTTTGATTGTCATATTTAAACCAGCTTTCTCTATACAACAGAGAAAGTGGATATGACATACTGTTATTATATTTTACTTCTGACCACATCAGCATTTCCTCTGCTTTATCATGGTCAGCTGGCTTTATACGCTGAACTGCAAACCCTAAAAATACAGTTAAAGCCGAGTGAAGTAAAATTTTTACAATTTTCTTCACAAAGTATTTAAAGGGTAACAACTAAATGTAGGATTAATCTTTACAATTTGAGTATAGAGGTTTTTGCAAGATAAAAAAATGTAGTCTAGACTTCCGGTATTTAAGTCCAGTACAATTAGATTTCATAAAATTTAACTATCAATTTATATCCATATTAAGCAAAAAAGCGGATACTAAATTTCCGCTTTTTGGTGATAAATAAAAAAATTACAGAAAAAATCTGTAATTTCTAAAGTGTTTTCAATTCTGCCGCCTGAAGTATAGAGTTTATCTCCGACAATGGTTTATAATAACTTGTTGACAGTAACATTCTGTATACTTGATGGTGAGGTGCTATCGTTAATTGATGACCGGCCTTTTTTAGCATATCATCACTTAATTGTGGTACTAACTTTAAAGCAAAACAAAATGCTAATGTTAATTCTAGTTTCGGCAAATTTTCATCATCTGTTTCATAATCTCTAAGTGTTCTGTCTGAAATACCAACTAAATTTGCTAAGAAAGGTTGAGTACATTTTTTTCGCTTTCTATGACTACGTAAGGTTCCTGAAAACTCAAAAGGTAAACTCCTCAATAAATCAGAAATGCTTTTTGCAAGTTTTACCATTTCAGTAGGGGGGAGCTGATCCATTAAATGCGGACTTTGAATAATGTCAACAAAATCCGCTTTAATATCACTTTCTTTTGTCACCCCCCTATTTAAAACATAATCGTAGTAAGATTCATCTGTTATCGTACCTTTGTTCTTTGATTTTACCTTAAAAAGGAGACAACATTCATCCATATGTTCATAGGCGTAGTCTGTCATAACTGGTCCTTTTTTTGTAAATTCAATATACTTCTTGTCTTTTAAACAAAGATGATTATCAATATACATAAATCTATTTTTATCAATAACCTGTCTAAAACTTTCATTGGAACAATACTCAAAACACAAATCATTTGAAGTTATGGTGTAGGTACTGCCCTTGTCAAAAGCTTCTAATTCAAAAGCGAAGTTGTGCATATACCGATCATCAAGATAATTATAGACACCGATTGCTTCTTTAAAACCTAGGTCAATCATTCGAATTTTCGCAGCCTGCTTAGATACATTAAAGAAATCAGCAAGATTATCAACCACTTCTTGTACCAGTTCAGAACGACTCATATCAGGATTTACCAAAGTCAATGTTCGATATAACTCTCTAATCTTAATTCTAGTCTGTTTTTTTGGCATAAGAATTCGAGGAGCAATACCGTTTGCATGCCATTCCGTCCAATCAAGAGGTGACCACATACTAGAATCGGAAAAATTTTCTTCTGCCCAGCTACTAGCATATGAGTGATCCTTATCAAGTATCATTTTTACTTCATGAAATATTTTGTGAAGTTCCCAATGAACACATTCATGGATTACAGTATTATTGAATGATCCTACATTTCGCTTAAAGACTACATCCTTATCTACCAAAATACTCCCTTTATTAAATTGTTTAGAAATTAAATTACCATCTTCTATTACTTCGAGTACAGTATTTTTAAACACCATTTGGCCAATTATTGAATCATCTACCGATATTTTTTCATGATGTATTGTTAACCCCATAGCAGACGTAATCGATTCAACTGAAATAGGAGTAGGTTGCTTAAGAGCTTGTGGGTAGTACTTCTTCAAAAATTCTTCAGCTAAATTATCAAAATCTTTTTTTCTGATATATGGAACCCAATCTTTACTCAGCTGTAGATTCTGAGACGTTCGATATTGATCAGACTTAAATTCCGCATTGTAGATCTTGAAACTTTTAATGCCTGAGTCTAGAACTATTTCAGCAAACACGGAGGTGTATTTGGGCTTAGTATCTACCTCCATCTCACCAGCTATATATTGTCGTACGACTACATATGCAATTACAATAATTTCAATACTTAATTTAGCATTATCTATTATTTCATAGTTTACCCGATACAATTCAAAGTCATCAAACTCAATGTATCCGTTTGGTTCTGGAACCATATAAGTAGATAAATCCGTATTGTCTTTATTATTTAAGATAAACCCTTTTACAGTTTTGATGATTTGTTCATTGTAGGTATCAAAAATATATTTATCTAAAGGGGAAGAATTCATTTATGTACCTCAATCAAATTCTTTGTCAGAACAAATATTTTTAGTCTACAAAAATATTTGTTACTAATTCTGCTAACATTAGCATTATACCACTTTTTGTAATCGCTTAGAATTTTTGATATAATAGTTTAATAATTTCTAAGGAGACTTTTAATGGCAAAAAGTAAAACAGTTTTAGAAAGAAATTCAAAAATAAAAAAACTATTAACGACCTTCTATAAAAAAGCCATGGATGATTCTATTGTAATTGATAGTTCAGAATATATTGACTCTTTGACCCCTCTTTTTAATACAAGTGTTTGGGGATACCGTGAAATTTTACTCGTTGTAATTGTTGCGATGAAGATAGATCAAAATTTCAAAGCTTCAGTAAATTTTTACAAGTGCAATCCAAGAGCAATTTTCGAAGGTCCAATCAAAGAATTTTTAATTGAGAATAACCTACCTCATCGTAAATCTGGACCACTAAACATTGCTAAGGCAACACAAAAGTTGGATAACAGTTGGGCTAGTAATAGACAAGAACCCCAAATTGCTGAAAATGTACTAGAGTTACTTCAATATCTTGAGGATCAAAATAGAACTGATGATGATTTAAATAATTTTGCTATTTTCTTACTACGTCTACTTCATGCTGAGCAGTCCTTACTTTTGGCCTTTGAGACCACAATTTTGCCTGAAGCAAATCCTGATTTTCTATTAAATACAAGTCAAAGGCTAATTAACGAAGCTCCTGATGGGGGCAATACTCCTCAAAAAATTTCAGGACTTTTATTAAAGAATTTACATAAATCTCTAAATACATCTATAGTTGTTACCGGTTACAATGATAGAGCTTCTGTAACTAGCACTACCAGTAAAAAGCCCGGGGATGTTAATGAGGAGTCTAAAGATGGTGATATATATAAAGTTTATGAAGTTACAGTGAAAAAATTTGATCTCGCTAGAATCCGAGATTCTTTTGATGCTGTAACAATTTATAATAAAAATCATCAAACAAGTATTAATGAAATTATTGTAATCTGCCGCCCCAACGATTGCATTGACGATATGGCAGATAGCGGTTATTCATTATACCTTGGTAAGTACCAATATAAAAATATCACCTATTATTTTTGGAATATTTATGAATGGATTGCTGCAACCTTACAGCATATGACAGTAGATGGTAGAACCCAATATTATAATGAATTGAACTCATATATTAACGAAATTAATACGGCAAAAAAAGTAAAAACACTTTGGAAGCAAATTCACGAAGAGTTGTCCCATGATTGTAAAGTAAAATGATTATTATTTTTTAATTTTAAAATGCATGTAATGGATTTATCATACTTACATGCATTTCTTTTTTTAACTTTCCAAGTAATCAGTTACAGCTTTAGCGACCGCAAATGCAAGTTCACAAGGTACAGCATTTCCAATTTGCGTGTATATTTTCCCCTTACTTCCAAAGAAAATATATTCTTCAGGGAAAGTTTGAATTCGAGATGCCTCCTTTATGGTTATTCTTCTCAACCTAGATGGAGCTTCATTAAATTTAGGTTCATACCCATTTACTAACTTTTCGTGGTATTCTTCAACCCAATTTGATTCTGCATTTCCATACAAATATTCTTCATCTACAAATGGGGTCTTGTTTCCACCCATAGAAGCTGGTAAAGTATTAGCATAACCATCGATGTTAATTGGCCTACCTTGACCATTAAAATACATACCAGAATACGCAGTCTTTCTCATAACTGGATTAGTTGCAAAAGTGATTTTTGCTGTGCATGTATTGGGGTTGTTAGGAGTACCAGCAACACCTAAATCAACTAAAGTTTCTTTGATAGATTTTGCCACTTTTTTATTCTTTTCAAGAAGATATTTCATTTCATCTTCAAAGAATAAATCATTTTTTATACCTATAAAAAATACCCGTTCTCTTTTTTGAGGTACACCATATTCAGTCGCATTAAGTAAAAATGGAAAACAGGTATATCCTAAGTCTTGTGAGGTTGAATATATTTTTTTTCTAACCTCTGACCATTTGTCAAGTTTAGCTAAAGCTTTTACATTCTCCAGAACAAAGGCTCTAGGCTGGGTAACTTTTACTACCTCTAAAAAACTCCAAACTAGTTGGCTTCTTTCGTCATTTGGATCCATTTTACCAGCTACTGAAAATCCTTGGCAAGGTGGACCACCAAAAACTAAGTCAATTTCATTTTCAAATCTTTTCAATGAGGCAATTTGATTATTCAAATCGTCGTTTACAATTGTTGTTTCTGGATGATTCAGTCGATATGTTTCAGCAGCTTCTTTATTGATTTCATTAGCCCAAACAACCTCAACCCCGGCTTTCTCAAAACCGACATCCATTCCACCAGCTCCAGAAAACAATGATATTGCTTTTAATTTACTCAATTTATTCCCTCTACAATATTCTTTAAGATAAAGTTTACCATAAACAAATTAAACTATCCAGTTGTTGAAATTTGTGTTTGTTTATTGACTATTTTTTCAATTTAAATTATAATTACGTTGTTTTATAAAACAACATAGGAGTAGTATACCATGTTTTCTGGAAAATGTCTCAAAAAAAGAAGAGAAAGCAAGCGATTGTCTCAAGTTGAAGTTGCAACTCAACTAGGTGTCAACCGCTCCTCATACAATAGCTGGGAGTCTGGTCGTGCAAAACCAAACCAAAAGAACCTACAGCTACTTTCGAAAATTTTAGAGGTTGAGCCAAGCTATTTTGAATCTGAGTACAATATCGTCACCAACTACCTTCAACTCAACGAAACAAATCAAGTCCTTGCTGATAAGTTTGTAGAGAATTTACTGGATGAACAGATTAAGAAAGAGGCTGAATCTAAATTCATTCCACTCTTTCCAGTGCGTGTTCTCAAGGATGTACCACTGTCTGCTGGTCTCGGTGACAACTACTACGATGAGTACGAGTACCAAACTGTCTACTCTGAAAAAGAGTGCAACTATGATATTGCAGCCTTTATCCACGGCGATTCAATGCTGCCTAAGTATTCTGATGGTGAAGTGGCCCTTATCAATGAAACAGGGTTTGATTATAGTGGAGCTGTTTATGCTATTTATCTGAACGGACAAACCTTCATCAAGAAAGTCTATAAGGAAGATGACCACTATCGTATTGTCTCCATTAATGATGAGTACCCTGATAAGTACGCCTATAGTGAGGATGAGTTCTGTATTGTAGGTAAAGTCATTGGCCACTTTATGCCTATAGTTGGAGGATGATTATGAAGTTAAAAGATATTTTTGCACTTGGTACTTATGGGTACAATCCTGACTGTAAGGTTGAAATCTTCGATATGAAGAACTTCCAGGAACGTCTTGAAAATGAAGGTTTCCATAAGATTCCCCTACCTTCAATGGATTAGCATGATTGACAGAAGTTACTTACCCTACCAATCCGCAAGAGAATACCAAGATAGAAAAATGGCTAAGTGGATGGGGTTCTTCTTGTCTGAACATTCCACTGCACTCAATGAGACTGGTAATACAATTGACTTCAGTGATAAACTTCCTCATGAAGAAAAAGTAATTCTCCTAAATCAAGTCTACCTCAATAAATTAAAAACAATCTTCACGACAACTGAAGGTTTCGTGATTGGAGAAATCACTGCTTTCAATCGTGACTTGATAGGTATTCAAGGGAAGGAAATCTACCAATTTATCAAAGTCTCAGATATATTAACACTTGCACTAGCGGAGGAATTAGATGATTAACCAGAATGACATACAATTTGATTACTTCAGCGAGAACTTCCATCGATTCGAGGAAGACTTTTACAAATACTCACTTCTCGATATTCCACTGACATTCATCACCGATGATATCCTTCATGTCATGACTTCCAACCAAAGAAGTTATTTCCGACTAAATCAACAGAAAGCTAAAGATAAGCGTGATCACTACTTTTTATTTGAAGTGAAGATGGTCGAAAACACGCGCAGCTACAAATACATCGAACATCAATATACGCTTAAAGCCTAGTCAGTTCATTCTGACTAGGCTTTTATTTGAATATATAAAACTGAATTCTTAACTTCCTGAATACTTTAGAAATCTAAGTTATTCCCTTCTCTAAATGCCTGCTTATCTTCATCTGTACCACCACGAAGATACGTAGTTTCACCTCGATGAGCTATATGAACAATTGGAGATTTCCGTTCATCTGGGTAATTATGTGTTCCTCCAGAGTCGGACTCTTCGTAGTCAATGACATCAGAAACTGAATAATTTTCAGTATCAAAATTTTCATCATTATAACTATTATATCCGTCATAACCATCATTGTCACTAACTTCTTCATAATTTGAGTCAGTATCAGCTAAACTTGCTAACAGTAAGGTTGCACCCGTAGCAAGAATCACTCCCCCTACATTTAGGACTATTTTCCCGGTGTCAGTCTTAGAAAATTCGATAGCATCTTCAATTGAGTCTGAAACTTTCCTTTTCAGGTTACCGATTAAACTGGTATTCTTCTTAAAGTTTGATAACACATTCGAAATAGGAATCCAGAGGTCCATACGGTACTTCTTGCTTAACCTATCCCCAGCACTATAAACTTCAAGACTCGGGCTGTCTTTTATTACAAAGTTTTCTTTAGCAAACTTCCATGCTCTAGGAATTGTTTTTTCGACAGAGCCTTTTAATTCAAAAATTGCATAATTACCTTTAGGTAATTGGACAACTTCAAATAGGTCATTATTCTCTGGTTCATGTTGAATGCAGGTGTAGTATGTAAACTTATCATCAACATCAGGGAAGGTTGAAAAACCTATCGGTGCTCTATATTCTTTAGAAATATTCTTATAATACTCATTCCAATAGCTTACAAAATCACTTTTAGTATCAGACGGATGTGGTATTCCATAGAAAGTCAAGGGACCTTTCTCAACAATGTTTATCTTCATGGAAAATCACCTTTTCTATTATGATTAGCATTCAAATATAAAATCTGCAATACGATCTGCTGCTTTCTCAGTAGCTAGATCAATATCCTCTTTAGTCCACGTATCTTTAGCATAAGTCACGAGAGACTTGGCAATAGGGAACTTACTACCAATATAGCCATTACCTTTAGTAATATGATTTTCTTTCTTTGTTCTAAACCATGCATCTCCAATCCCACGGTTGATTTCTGATTCAAGTAAAATCTTATTGCCTAACTTCTCAGCATATTCACGAAACTCATCTTGATCATTGACACCAATATCATGCATGATGTGTTCTCTGTTAATCCCACTTTGTGGCATGATATGCTCTATGTCTATATTTCCATCAAGCTGTAAATCCATACCATGTTCAGACGCAAAGAGGTACTCATTCACATATAGAATGGCATTTGAAACACCACTCTCTAAAAGGGTTTGCTTGACATTTTCATATTCAAAATTTGAACGTATATGCTCTCTAACTTTATCAATTAATAACTCTGTTGAAAATACATTAACTTGACTATACATCAAATTAATTTCTTCTAAAAAGCCTTTGAATAATCTATGACTGTAAGATAACTCAGACAATTCGATTAAGATGCCAATTCGCATCAGGTACTCTATATAACTTTTATCATCTCGGAAAAAGAGATAGCTACTCACGAATGGCTTTAAATTGCCGTTAAGCTGACTGACTACTCTACCAAGCGAAGTTTCTGATGTAAGAATGTAGGTATGAAGTATCTTTTTCAAATCATCTGTAAATACAGTATCATCATTTAGAAGGTCCTTATTCTTATTAAAGAATGCACGAATCCCTGGATTTCTTCTCTCAGCACCATTTTGTTGCGACAACTTAGTAAAGATATAATGAGTCATTAACGTGTTCAAATCGAGACTTGAACTATCTGCCCTATCTACTATCTCCTGCCAATTATTTTCAAATGTTTTTCTATCCGTTGCATTAGCAGTTGTTTTGGAAACAATAACTTCAATCGGAGTCAATGGAACACCAGTACCATTCAATGAGTTAAAGATATTGATTGCTTGGTCGGTATTAAAACTAGTAATAGTGATGACCTGACAGTGTTCTATGAAATGGTTAGCAAAATTAAGGCAATTAATAGTACTCAACTCATTGCAAGTGTTGTAGAAATATCGGAAATTTTTATAAAAATTTGTATAGCGATTGTCTTTTTGGCGACGATATATTTGATGAACATTCTGTTTGATTTCTTCAAAATTATGTCCAAGTAATATAGTCTCCATATCAGAAGAATATTTTTCTGATATAGAATCATTAATGTACTTTATGTTTTCAGCAGTTGGAAATAAAAGTCCATCCACAAAATCATATAGCTCATCCTCAGTCAAATTAAATAGCAATGAAGCGATTTTTTCTTTTAGTCTATTTAATCTCTTAATAATGCTTGCACCGTCTACATCATCATGGGGTTGGATAGCTAATTCGTTCTCGATTTTAAGCAACAAAGCTTTTAATAACAACATAAAAGTAGTAGTTCTTTGTTGGCCATCAATAAGTGTAACATCATGTTCCTCACCAGATTCTTGGGCAATCAATACTGCTCCAAAGAAATAATTATCTTGTGAGTCTTTATCGAAGTTTTCCATATGCTGATTGATGTCTTCAATTAGTTGGTCACATTGAGCTACCTGCCAAGTATATGGTCTCTGGTAGCTTGGAATATAAAACTCAGACTTTGAAAAATAATTTTCTATTGCTTGTAGATCTGGTTTGATATCATTTCGCATAACAGGCTCTCATTTCTTTTATTTTTGTCTCTACATAATGGGACTATTCTTACTTCATATTATACCATGAAAACACTTACAGTAATATAGAAAATGGTAGAAACACACGAGATGTGCTTCTACCAATATGAATTATAAGTAAGCTGACTTACATTTATTTATCATTCTTTCTAAAGTCTGGCAACTCCTCAAATTTGCTCAACTCAAAAATAAAGGCCTTATCCTCTGGAATATGTATACCTTCAATTTTATAACGCTTTGACTCATTCCACTCATCCATAATATAAAATAGAGTTTCACGAAGGTTCTTGTTCATCATTTGAACAGTACGTTTCTGTTCACTTTCAGGTTTTGAGAAACTAAAAGAACCTCGAGTTTTAGCTCTACAAACCTGAATTCCCATTACCTTGGTCTCTTTGTTAAAAGCAATTAAAACATGGGAAGGATAGTCGAGTTCTTGAACAATTCCCTTACTAAAAGTTATAAAATTTTTGTTAACTGTCATACTGAATTCAAATCGTGAACGTTCAACTGTTACTACTTCTAGGTTAAAATCTTTAAAACGCATATTAATTCCTCTTTCTTATTTAAAAATATCGTAGATGTCTTTTGACTTCCAACTGGGATCAAGCACAATAAAATCCCTCAACATACCAGACTTGATTTTCTTGATGTAGAGTTTAGGTGCATTTACTTTTGATGTAGATTTCAATTTTCTTCTTGGTTGTTTAAGTAATTGCTGCACTAACTCCCACCTAGAATCTGGAATAATTGAGGGAATGCCATTTTTTAGTCGGTATTTGGGTTTCTCACCATTATTTTTACGAGACTTATGACTAAAACAATCAACCGTAAAAGTCTTCTGCATGATGATTTCACCCTTATACTTCTCGTTTTTGAGTATGTTGTAAATAGCTAAGTTTGACCAAGTGTCCAGTCCAGTAACCGTGGGTATCTTGTTTTTCATCAATGATTCAGCAATCTCTCGTGCTGACATACCGTCTATGTAGGAGTCATAAATGAACGTCACAATTTTAGCTTCTGAATCATCAATGACAATGCGACCATATTGGTCTTTCGTATACCCCAACAAGTTATGCGTAGGAATGATTGGTATCCCACGTTTGAATCTTTCAATAACAGACCATGTTATTGATGCACTCTTTTGTTCACTCTCGCCTTGAGCTACAATAGACATAACACCTAAGATAAACTCACTCTTGGTATCCAGTGTATTGAGATTAATATCTTCTATGTAGATACCAACAGGATTAGGTAAAGCCTTCAACTCACGGTAAATACCTATGAAGTCAAGTTGGTTACGAGCAAACCGGCTGACACTCTTAACAATTATCAAGTCAATCTTTCCAGCTCGACAATCCTCAAGCATCTGCTGGAATTGCTCACGCTTTTTGATAGTTGTTCCAGAAGCACCCTGGTCTGCATATATTCCTGCTAGTTCCCATTCTGGGTTGTTGTTGATTTTCTCCATGTAGGTTTGCTTTTGGAGTTCAAAACTACCTGACTGCGACTCATCGAAGGTACTGACACGACAATATGCTGCCACGCGCAGCTTTTTTGTCTTCACATCAGTAAATTCACTTTTAGCTGGAATAATCTCAACAACACGTTCATTCTTAAAAGCTTCACGAATACGTTCTTGCTGACGAGTTGTCTTTCTAGTATTCCTTCTTACCATAATAGTTTACCTCCTTTCCAGAAATCTACATCTACAATTATACCGAGCAGATATAGATTGCTAAAGTGTTGACTCTACTGGCAAACCAAAAAAACTTACCTTTGACGAGCGAACTTCTCAGCCCAATCCTTATTGATGTAATACTCACATTCACCTGCTTCAGCAACCTCCGCAAGTGCATCAAGGTACAATTTACTTGAGAAGTTCAAAGATGCCACTGCTTCTTTCTGATTAATGAACATAAATTGATAGGCTACTGGACCTACTTTTGTAAACACCATATGCTCATAGGAAAACATGATGTCTTCCTCTTCTTTTGGACTCTTTAGGTATTTCATGAATTCGATAGCCTTATCGTCCATGCCCTCACTAAAGATTTGTACCTTCTCAACAAAGTCTTCTAGGTTGGTTACAACTCGACATTTATATTTGGAAGTATCGAACTCCACAGCGAGTTCCTTAATACTTGTAACTGAACCAAGGTCGCTACAATTTGATGGCAGATACTGAATGATAGCTTTATTATCCTCATCAACATAGAGTGTAGGATAATCCATGATCAGTTGATGACCACAGTGATTACAAGTATACTTGAACAATTCCCAATCAATAAGAGATATTCTGAACTGAGGTGTTTTAGACACATCAATTCTGTCATAGCGTTCAAATGAGTTTGCTTCACCGCAAGATGGACAATTAAGTGATGAGATAAAAATTGAAGTCATTGTACTTCCTCCTAGAATGAATAGTTTATTTTTTTCGCTCCTATCTATATATCCGTAAAACTTTCTCCAAAAATGAAAAAAAGATAGCAAAAAATGCTATCTAATTTCAAAACTAGTCTTTATTTTGAGTCAATACGTCGATTTAAATCTGCCATTATCACATCAAAGTTATAGGTCATTCTACATTCAGGACAAGCATAAAAAGGACTACAATTACGGGAATTGATGTTTAGGTGTAAGTTATGACCACAAGAGGGGCAAACTGCCGCATATTCAGACGTTAGTCCTGATTGCTCATACTGATTAATCGCAAATACAAAGAAAGAGACACTCTCTGCGCCTACATCATATAATGCTCTCGCACAAGCCTCCAGTGTTGCTCCTGTCGTAATCACATCATCTACTACAAGCACATGTTTCCCCGAAAGGTTCTCTGTACACAGAAAAGCCCCTTCGACATTCGCCTGCCTTCCTTCACGACCTAATAGTTTTTGTTTCTCAAAATGTCTAGTAGAGACTAATGTATGAGAAATATCCTGTGCCTGTATTCTTTCATCAGAAGTGTCTGAAAACAAGACTTCAAAAATCGGTTCAAACCGACTTCTCTCATCTGGACGGGGCGGTACGTAACACAGAGCATCCGCCCGATAGTCAATCTTATGAAAGTTATTAATTGTTTTCTTAATCAACGTAACAAACTGATGGTTAAATCGACTAAACAGGCGACTACTCTCACTCTTATTTGAGATTAGGGCCTTTGAATAAGGGTGCAGGTCATGCATATAGTGTTTCGAACCATAGTATCGCCCTAATGCAAAAATATTAACCAATTTCTCATCTAACTGATATGAAGCAAAAAACACCCTACTCGAAACTTCATTAAGAACAATTGGGATTCTGTTTTCCCCAAAATAATTTCTACCCGCTGATTTCTTTAACGCTAAATCATAAAATTGCTTATAGTTTCTAAAAATTGCATCTGGGGCATAACTTAACTGATTATAACTCACCATCTGAGAAACGAGCACGACCCCACATAATAAACTCATTGATCGATTGGTAAAAACCGAATCTTTAGAAATAAGAATAATTTCAGAACTACTTAGTCCCAAATGTTTGACCACTTGTTCGAATAATTTAACACTCGGCCACAACCACATTTCAAATGGTGTGATTCGTAAATAGTCTGATGGATCAACAAAATCTAATTGACGGATGATATTTGAAGCAGATTCAACTAAAAAAAGGCTCTTCCACTCATTTGAAAAGTAAATCTCTTTAATGTCTTGAAGTTCCTCTTCTGTAAATGCCTCCTCATCTATATAATGGAAGACAATTCCTTTAATATCAGTTGTATTTCTAAACAATGTATATCCTCTTACGGCATAATATCGAATTGATAATTTGTATCTAGGTGCGTATCATACATTTCAAAGGTTTCAACATCTAGTTTCTCTTTGAATAACTGACTTTCAGCTAATATAGAAAGAGCCTCACTAGGGTTAGTCATCACTTTAGCGCCCTTTTTAACCAATTTTTCAGGCCAACTGATACTCTCATTCTTCAACGCACTCTCAGGAAGCAGCACCAAGCGTCCTTGTTGTAAGGCGTAGTCTGCCTGAATAAGAGAGCCTGATGTTTCCCCAGCTTCCATAACGACTGTTGCCAGAGAAAGAGCACTCATGACACGATTTCGCATCGGGAAGAACCAGCGTTGTGTCTTAGCTGCAGGCGAAAATTGAGAGACAACTAAGCCTTGTTTTTCAATTTGCAACTGTACCGCCTTGTTTTCACTTGGATAATACTGATTCAAGTGCGTTCCTATAACGGCTATTGTATTGAGTCCTAGATCCAGAACAGCCCGATGAGCAGTCACATCTATCCCCTTAGCTAAGCCAGAGATTACTGTAATCCCATTTTTTCCTAGTTTTTGAGCAAGGCGAGTAGTATTATATTTAGCTCGATCAGAGGCATTCCGTGACCCTACTAACGAAACCTTCCGTGTTTCATATAACAGGCTCTTACGCCCTCTAATATAGAGAAAACGAGGGGCTTTTTCCGTTGTCGCCAACATTTCGGGATAATCACTCGTACCTCGTTTAATGATTTCATCCGTTTCCTTCAATTTTGAGAATTGACTCAACGCTAAAGTATACTCCCTTGTTAACAGAACCTCATCCACCTTGAAATAACGACTGTACAATTCAAGGTTTTCAATGATAGCACCTGTTGCTTTGGTTTCAGATAAAAAAGACTCAAAAAGTGGATCAAACTTAGGCTCTGTTACTTTTAAACAGTTCATCAGAACAGCAAAATTTAAGGCTTCTTGCTTAATTCGAGTATCTATTTTAAACATAAGTTATCTCCCTTCTAAATCAATCTATAACCTACATTATACCATAATTGATTCCTATTGAGAACAAGAATGATATGTAAGACACGCCGTAAATGGTGGGTAACCTAAATTTTCAATGAGTTTTTGTCTCAACTGTCCTTCAAAATCACCAGTTAAGTAAGCAGTAGTATTTAACTCTGTACCACAGAATTAAAAAGTATAAGGCCGACTATTATCATGTTGTGGAATAAATTCTTTAAATACTAGCCAATTTTGGGTCTTCCCATAATCTACTGACTTCAGTTTAATTACTAAACCACTCACACTCATAAGTACAGCTCCTTTTTATGAATTTCTTAAAATATTATAACATACCTCTCATTGATGGCTAAGGTTTTGTATCAATTTCAGAACTCTTACTTCTGTATGAGTCAAGACCAAAGCATCGAGTTTTCCAACACCTCGACTCTTGAGATAGGGAATCAAGGTTTGATCCGCATTGGCAGATTGACTGCGCTCTTGCCACTTGTCTCCACTTTTAAAAGTGACGCGTCCTCCGACATCAATCAATATGGTTCTTCCTTTCCAATCGCGTAAAAAGATACTATCTCCTTGACCGATATCCACCATGGTGATCTCATTTTCTAAAGGATGCTTGGTCCAACAAAAGATGAGTAGAATCATACCTATTAACAGGAAACGACGTTTTTTTTGCTTTCGAAGATCATATAAGATCCCTAAAAGAAGAAAGAGAGCAATCAGAGCTGGTCCCGTCGGCTGACCAAATACCAAAGGTAAGGACGTGAGCTTTGAAATCCAACGAATACACTCCTCTATGAGAAGAAAGAAACTGTTAAAAATTGTAAGGGGCTTTAGAATCGATAAGATAAATAGCACCGTTAAACCTGGAAGAAGTACAAGGTCAAATAAGAAAGAAAAGAGGAAGGTTAAAGGGAGTGACCACGGTTGAAAGACACTAAAGTAATAGGTCAAAAGGGGCAAAATCCCCAGGCTAATCCAGAAACTTTCCACTAGTAGCTTTTTAAGTCCTGAATAAGAACTGGTATCTACCAAGGTCAAAATAAAGGCATAGGCACAACTCAAGACCCCTCCAGCTGTCAGGAGAAACTTGGGCATGAGCAGCATTAAGAGCATCAATGTCATCGCCATATTCTCCATCCCTCGGATGCTCTTTTGAGAGAGAATCTTCTGCAAGAGACTGCGAACCACTGAAACTGAAAAACCTGTTAAGCCAGCATACACCAAAGAAATTGGAACCATCCAGATATCGACTGTCTCTTGCAAGATTCCTAGACGTAAGAGAGCTTTCCGGATCCCATTGATGAAAAAGCCGACCTGCATCCCCGATAAGGCGAATAAATGGATGATTCCTAAACTCGTGTAAAGCTGGTCCATCTCTTCAAAATCCGTATCTAAATAGCCAAAAAGAAGGCCGGTCATATACTGGTTCATTGGCTGCGGAAAGTGCTCCTTGCTCCAAACAATGGCTTGGCGCCTCCATTGAGATAGCCAGTCAAAAACATTCCACGTCTGGATGGGAAGAGCGGATTGGATCGCTTCAATTTTTATTTGATAGTGAATCCCCTGAGTTTGCAAATAAGACCGGTAGTCAAATCCTCTAAAATTTCGTTGCCCTTCTGGCTCTTCTATAACACCTTTATATGTCAACTCCAGCAAGTGAGTTTGACTTTGCCACTGCTGTTTTTCTTTTTCTGATTTTAAAGTGTAGAAGACTTGGTAGGTCCTTCCTTGATTTTTAGCACGAAAAGACAGGGCGTCCCCATTGATCTTGATAGTATCTGGAATCAGGCGTAAGTGGGATGGGGGCTGACTTTCTACTTGTACTGGATGATCCTGTATTCGATGAAAGACAAAGAAGGCCGCAAAACAAAAGGTTGCTAAACCAAGACCTAGCAAACTAGAGCGATCCCCTTTATAGTGATGAACTGCTAAAATTCCCACTACTACTAGACCGCTGATCGAAAGCCAAGATGGTTGATAGATACTAAAATACAGCCATAGGAGCAAAAAGGTAAGATGGACAAGCGAAAAAGGAAGATCTTTAATCCACCGTGAAAGCATCTCTTAGTTTCTCCAGTGTTTTCTCTCCGATTCCTGAAACATTCTTCAGATCATCCACTGATCGAAAAGGACCATTTGCTTCGCGATAGGCGATAATGTCCTGGGCTCGTTTCTGACCAATGCCCGATACCGTTTGAAGCTCAGTCTCTGTCGCTCGATTCAAATGGACCTTGCCTGTTTTTTCTGCTGATGCTGACGAAGTTGCGGAACTTTCTGAACTTCCAAGCGCTGGAACATCTTCCCCTTCTTTGGCAACATAGATCACTGCTTCATCAGAGAGTTTTTGCGCCAAGTTGACCGATTGGCTATTGGCATCTGCTGTCATCCCACCCGCCTTATGAATGGCATCGTGGACTCTGCTATTTGAGCGTAGCTCATAGACACCTGGTTGTTTGACAGCTCCTTTGACATCGACCGTAATGATCTCGGGTGCATCAGACACTGAAGTAACCGTCTTTTCTTCTTTGGAACTAGTAGTCTGCACCTTTTCTTTGCTCGAAGTTGAACTAGAAGACTGATAAAGATCCGGTATGGTGGATGCACTTGACTGAGGTCGATGGAAAAGAAAATACCCACCAAGTAAGAGTCCAATAGCAGTAAGAGCTAAAAAGAGCTTATATTCTTTGATTTTTTCGATGATATCCTCCATAAGAAACCTCCTCTCACTTTTATTATTCGTAAAAATAAAAAAAACTGAGAAAAACTCTCAGTTTTTTTACTTGTTTTTCCGATGTTTATCTGGATCCCATACAAAGCTTGCTAAGTAACTAAAGAGCAAGGTCAAGATTCCCACGACTAAGACAAGGGGAATCAAAAGGATTTTTAACAAACGAATCAAGATAGAAGGTTTTGTTGGGGTGTTGATCGCTTGTGCTTCCGCATCCAAGCGGTCAAACTCCTCTTGGATACGGCGGGCAACTTCTGCCACTCCTTCGTCATTCATCTTTTTAATATCCGAAATATCAATGGGATGTCCAAAGTTCATATCAATGCGTTCACCCGTTGCCAACCCTTTCAAGTCTCTTGGACCAGTATAAGTCACTGGCATGATACGGACCTTAGCCATTTTGGCGATGATGGCAACACCGCCTTTGACGTCTTGAGAATGACGGCTTCCACTTGGAAACATAATCAAGGAACGGTTGCTCTTTTTCAGCATATTGATAGGATACTTAATGGCTTCCGCTCCCGGATTTTCACGGTCGATCGGAAATGCCCCACACATGCGAATCCACCAGCCAAAAATACGATTGGTGAAGAGTTCTTTTTTAGCCATAAAGATAAATTGTTTTGGCTTGGTTGCAAAGGCCATATAGACTGGATCCCACCAAGTTCGGTGAGGGGATACCAAGATGTAGTTCTCTTTCCGATCTGGAATATTGTCCTTATGATGGTAATGGGCATTCCCATTTAAGACCCAAAGAATAAAGGCAACAAGGCCACGTAGATAGGTATAAAACATAGTTGTTCCTCAAATCCATTTCATTTGTCTCTCTACAAGATATTCAATCATGTAAAACATTCTTTCTTATTATACCGTATCCTGATTTTGACCGCAAACCTTTTTAGATAAAAATGTCTCAGCGGACCGATTCTAGATAGTCTTTTTCTCAAAAAAATGATATCATATTGTCTATGGAAACTATTGATTTAAAGGGATTAACCCAAAATGAAGTCCGCAAAAAAGTTGACCACGGACAAACCAATGATTTTACAACGAATACAAGTACCAGTACCTGGCAAATTATCAAGCGCAACGTCTTTACCTTGTTTAACACCTTAAATTTTGTGATCGCGGTAGCCTTGGCTGCTGTACAAGCTTGGAGCAATATGATCTTTTTCGCGGTTATTTGCTTCAATGCCATTACAGGGATCATGACCGAGATGCGCGCCAAGCGGATGATTGATAAGCTCAATCTCATGAGTCGTGAGCTAGTGACTGTCATTCGAGACGGGGAAAAAGATGCGATTCCACCCGAAAAGCTCGTTCTGGGTGATCTAATGCTCTTGTCTTCGGGTGAGCAGATCCCTAGTGATGCTGAAGTCATGTCCGGTATCGCAGAAGCCAATGAGGCTATGCTGACTGGTGAGAGTGATCTGGTCTTAAAAGAAGTTGGCGATGAACTTCTTTCTGGTAGTTATATTGCCAGTGGTCAAGTCTATGCTCGTGTCAAGCGAGTTGGAGCAAACAACTATGCCAACAAACTGATGATGGAAGCCAAAACCTTGAAGCCTATCAATTCGCGTATTCTCTATAATTTAGCGAAAATTTCTAGTTTCACTGGTAAAATTATCATCCCATTTGGCCTTGCACTCTTCTTTGAAGCATTGTTGATCAAGATGCTGCCAATCAAAGATTCTGTCGTGAATTCTTCCACAGCTCTCTTGGGAATGTTGCCAAAGGGAATCGCTTTACTGACAGTTACGTCTCTTTTGACAGCGGTTATTAAGCTCGGCATGCGCAAGGTTCTTGTCCAAGAAATGTACTCAGTAGAAACCCTGGCGCGTGTGGATACCTTGTGTCTTGATAAGACCGGTACCATCACTCAAGGGAAGATGACAGTCGAAGCTCTCCATAGCTTATCTGATCATTTTTCGGAACAGACGATTCAGGTCATCCTCTCTGCTTACATGCAATATAGCGAGGACACCAATCCTACTGCTCAAGCTATTCGCAAGGCTTATGGGGAGTTGGAGCATGCTTATACTGCGGAAAACATTATTCCTTTCTCAAGTGATCGGAAATGGGGAGCCATGCACCTATCCAACCTTGGAACCGTCTTTCTCGGTGCTCCTGAAATGCTCCTTAAAGAAAATCCCGCTCCTGTCGTCGAAGCACAAGCTCGTGGATCGCGCGTGCTCGTTTTGGCTCACAGTTCAGAACTGATCAGCATGCAGGAATTGAAACTGCCTGAAAATCTTGAAGGGATTGCTGTTATTGAGATTACAGACCCCATTCGTGAAGGGGCTTCAGATACTCTTGAGTATTTGCGCTCTCAAGGAGTGGATCTCAAAATCATCTCCGGTGATAACCCTGTGACGGTCTCTTATATCGCTCAACAAGCTGGCTTCAAAAATTATGAAAACTACATCGATTGTTCAAAAATTTCTGATGATCAATTAGTGGATCAAGCAGAAGAAACAGCTATCTTTGGACGCGTGTCTCCTCACCAGAAAAAACTGCTCATCCAAACCTTGAAAGCAGCTGGTCGGACGACTGCTATGACAGGAGATGGGGTCAATGATATCCTTGCTCTTCGCGAAGCAGACTGTTCCATCGTGATGGCCGAGGGAGATCCAGCAACCCGTCAAATTGCCAATATTGTTCTTTTGAACTCTGACTTTAATGACGTTCCAGAAATTCTTTTTGAAGGCC
>ERZ773267.127-NODE-127-length-57678-cov-6.928188_pt1 | contig 57678 bp, 48 predicted proteins | sample MGYA00511959_ERZ773267 | MGnify/ENA primary metagenome ERZ773267 (study PRJEB29015, sample SAMEA2738165) | human oral metagenome | biome: human oral; feature: human-associated habitat; material: saliva | place: China | collected 2240 ...
AACGCTCGCTCCCTACGTATTACCGCGGCTGCTGGCACGTAGTTAGCCGGAGCTTATTCAACAGGTACCGTCATTTTTTTCTTTCCTGTTAAAAGCAGTTTACAATCCGAAAACCTTCTTCCTGCACGCGGCGTCACTGCGTCAGAGTTTCCTCCATTGCGCAATATTCCCGACTGCTGCCTCCCGTAGGAGTCTGGGCCGTATCTCAGTCCCAATGTGGCCGTTCAACCTCTCAGTCCGGCTACTGATCATCGTCTTGGTAGGCCGTTACCCCACCAACTAACTAATCAGACGCAAGCCCATCTATTAGCGGATTGCTCCTTTCCTGCTTGTATCATGCGATACTCACAGCATATGCGGTATTAGCAACGATTTCTCGCTGTTATTCCCCTCTAATAGGCAGGTTGCTTACGTGTTACTCACCAGTCCGCCACTAACCGCTTTGAGAGCAAGCTCTCAATTAAGTTCGTTCGACTTGCATGTCTTATGTGCGCCGCCAGCGTTTATCCTGAGCCAGGATCAAACTCTCAAATTAATATCTTATTCCTATGAGGAATTGAATTCTAATTTTTGAACTTGTAGCTCAATATAAAAATTGTTTTTGTTTATGGTAGTACAATTCAACTACCGCAATTTATTTGGTTTCTCAAAAGATTCATTGTTTACTTTTCAATGTACTTCAGAATGTTTTGTGTCCATTCTGTGTTCCGCTTGGAACGATTTAGATTATATAATGTATTGTTTACTTTGTCAACACATTTTTGAAATATTTTTTAACTTTTTTAGTGTAAAAAATATTGACTAAGCTTTGCCTATTTTTCGGCTCTCCTTAGTACTTTTTTAGTATAACATGATAAAGCAGCAATGTCAATCAAAATTTTAATCTTTTTTTGATTTTTTTGCTGCTTTTATCTATTTTAAATTTCTCCACCACAATTCATGCATCTTTTAAAGTTAATGTTGTTCATAGTTCCACATCTCATGCACATTTTTAACTCTTGTGGATTTTGCTCAATTCTATATTGATTTTGCACATTTTCATGTTTTGGTTGTATAGTTACCCTATTCTGATTTATCATGTCAAAAAAATCTGATATATCATCTACTTCTTGATTTGGTATTTCATTTTGGTTTGTTTGTACAATATTTTGTTGATTGTTCATCATCATTTTTTGAAGCATTTCTTCTTTTTTTCTTAACTCTTCTTTTTCTTCAACCAGTTTTATCTTTTCTGCTAATAGTTCTATTTCTTTCATTTTAAGTCTTAATTGTTCAATATTTTCTTTTTTTATTGTTTGCTTTGGCTTTTCAATTAGCATATTACTTTTTGGATTTTCGCTTCTCAAACTTAATACATATAGCATTTTTGATAAAGGTAACATTTTATCTTCTATAGAATTAATAATTCTATTATTATATGATATTCCAGTTATCTGATATTGTAATGGTCTTAACAATATTCCTTCATTATTTATAGCTTTTTCATCTATGCCTTTTATTTCTGCATCACTTACTTTATTGATTTCTTCAACTTGGAATGCTTCAGAAACCTTTGGAATTATAAACTCTTCTGGCTGTTTCTTTTCTTTTGAAATCTCATTTATAGTTTTTTCCATTGAACTTATGTTATTTATTATTACTGGATTAGTTGTAAATGGTGGTTTATATGCATTTTCTAAATTTTTCTTTTTTTCTATTTCTAATTCAGTATTTTTTATTATTTCGTTCTTTGATTCCTCAAGTATTGGTTCCTGTATTGTTTTGCCATCTATTGCTTCATTGTTGTTTACTTGGTCAATTTGTTGTTCTTCATTTTGTTCTATTATAGGTGTAGGAACTGTAGGAACTTTCTCTATTACTGGTTCTTCTTGTGTTGGTTGCTCAATATTTTTTTCTATTGGTTTTGCATCTTCTGATTCATCAAAGTTTTCTTCTTCAAACTCTGGTGTTTCGATTTCATTGGCCTTTTCTTCGTCTTGTTCTTGAACTGATTCTTCAGATAATTGTTCTCTAGTTTCATCTTTAATAGTTTCTTTTACTGGTTCTTTAATTTCCTCAGTAATTGTTTTTTCAGTGCTTTCTTGCACTGCTGGCTCTTCAATTTCTTCTATTATAGGTTTAGGAATTGTAGGAACTTCTTCTATTATTGATTCTTCTTGTGTCGGTTGCTCAATATTTTCTTCTATTGGCTCTACATCTTCTAATTCGTCAAAGTTTTCTTCTTCAAACTCTGGTGCTTTAATTTCAGTGGCCTTTTCTTCATCATCTTCTTGATCTGATTCTCCAGATGGTTGCTCTATAGTTTCATCTTTAATAGTTTCTTCTGCTGGTTTTTTAATTTCCTCAGTGATTGTTTTTTCAGTGTTTTCTTGCACTGCTGGTTCTTCAATTTCCTCATTAGTTTCTTGTACTGCTGGTTCTTCGATTTCTTCTATCATAGGTGTAGAAATTTTAGATGCTTCTTCTATTACTGGTTCTTCTCGTGTTAGTTGCTCAATATTTTCTTTTTCTATTGGCTCTGTGTCTTCTAATTCATCAAAGTTTTCTTCTTTAGACTCTGGTGTTTCAATTTCAGTAGCCTTTTCTTCATCTTGTTCTTGAGTTGGTTCTTCAGATGATTGTTCTATAGTTTTATCTTTAATAGTTTCTTCTACTGGTTCTTCAATTTCTTCTATTATAGATGTAGGAACTGTAGGAGATTCTTCTATTATTTGTTCTTCTTGTATTGGTTGTTCAATATTTTCTTCTATTGGCTCTGTATCTTCTGATTCTTCAACAGGTTCTTCTTCAATCTCTGGTGTCTCAATTTCAGTAGTCTTTTCTTCATTTTGTTCATTATCTATTTTGTTGTTTTTAATTTCTGCATCATTATTGTTTTCTTGATCATCTTCATAAATGAATTTAATATCATTATCTTCTGGTTGCAAGTCTGAATTATTAAATTCTTCTATTTGCTTTGAGATTTCATCAAAAGATTTTTCTGCTTCTTCTTTATTTTTTCTAATTTGTTCTTGAATTGGATTATCTTTTTCCAAAATTACTAATTTTTCAGTATTTTGATTTATATTCTCTTCTTTATTATCTTTTGATGTTAATAAATAATTTTGCATTTGAGCATAAATATCTGAATTTATTATATTTTCTTCATTATTATCTTCATTGTCTTCTAATCTTGATTGTTCAACATCTGGACTGTTTTCATTTGTTGCTACTATTTCTTCGATTTCTAATGGCTTTGTTATTATTTCAAAACTGTCAAAATCGTTGTCTTCATCATCTTGTTCATTATTTAATGGATTTTTTTCGTCTTCTTCTATTGGTTCTATAGCACTTTCATTTGTAATCTCTTCTAATTCTGGCTCCGGTTCTTCAACTTCATTATCTTCTTCTATTGATTCTTCAACAGGTTCTTTAATAGATTCTTCTTGTCTTGGTTGCTCGATATTTTCTTCTATTGGTTTTACAATGTCTGATTTATCAATATTTTCTTCTTCTATCCATGGTTCTTCAATTTCAGCAACTTGTTCTTCAGGTAATTCTTCAAATTCTGGTTCTGCGATTTCCTCATTAATTTCTTCTTCTACTGGTTCTTTAATTTTCTCAGTAGTTTTTTGCTCTAATGGTTCTTCAGATTCTTGTGTTGTAGATTTAACAACTGACGGATCTTCTTCTATTATTGGTTCTTCTAATTTTAGTTGTTCAATGTTCTCTTCAATTGGTTCTACAATATCTAACTTTTCAATATTTTCTTCAGGCACTGGCTCTTCAATAATTTCACTTGTTTCTGGCTCTTTTATTAATGCTTCTTCTTGCTCTGGTTCTTCATTTTTTTCTATTATTAATTCTTGTTCTGGTTGTTCAGATTTTTCTATTTCTGACTCTACATATTGATCTTCTGTGTTCTCTGCTTTTTCATTTTCTGATTCCATATCATTAATATCAAAGGCTGTTTCAGTTTCAAAAGTTCCTTCTTCTTTATCTTCTTCTGATTCATTTGCTAATCTTTCAAATTCAGATATTTGATTTTCTATTTCTTCTTCTGTTGGAACATCTTCTGATATTGGATAAACAGTATTTTCGATTAGATTTTCTTCTGATTCCTCTTGGTTATTCTCATCAGTATTTTCTAATTTTAGTGGGAATTCTTTGTCTAGCTCTTCTGCTGTTGGCATTATAGAATTTTCTGGTTCTTCTTTAGATTCTGATTGTTCATTATTAAATTTTAAAATGTCATATTCATTTAAATTTGAATTATTATTTTCATTCAAATTCTCTTCTTGTTTTGGTGGCATCTTCTTGAAACCAGTTCTTGGTTTTTTATTTTCATCCTCTATTGGCATAATTGGATAATCTAAGATTAATTCATCATCTATTTCTGGCTTTTCTATATTTTGATTTTCTTGTTCTGACTCTGTTTCTTCTTTAACTTCTATATTATCATTTTTATCACTTACATTGTCTCTATTTTCATCTTCATAATAATCAAATAAATTTATTGGTTGAATATATTCGTCATTTTCATCATATTGTTTTTCTTCCCTTTTATCTGACATTGCATAAATATTTTCTACTAATTCAGAAGTATATTTATTGTTTTTTTGCATCTTTAATGCTAATTTTTCACGTTTTTTTCTTTCTTTTTCTGCTATTTTTCTTCTTTTTTCTTCTTCCTTCTGCGCTTTTTTTAATGCTTTTTGTTGTTTCTTTAATTGCTTAGGGTCTAATGGTTCATTTATATCTATATTTTTATTATTTACTTCTTCTATATTTTGATTTTCATTATCAGTAGGATACAAATCTTTATAAATATCTTCTACGTATAAATCATTATTTTCAGTGTTTTGTGTATTAAATTTATTACTTGAATTATTATTTAACATCTAATTTTTTCCTCCGTATTTTGCATAAAGACTTCTATTCTATCGTATATATTTCATATTATATATTAGTGAAAAATTTTTTTCAATGGTGAATTAATAAAAGCTATAATACTAATTTGTATTATAGCCTTTATTGATATTATTTATTTAAATTTTTATTTTTTAATAAGAATGGAGGTAAATCTAAGTCTGGTCCATTGTTTGTTGATGGTTGAACTGGTGGAACTGGCTTTTTAGCCCATGGTTGTGCTGGTGATTGTTTTATTGATGATGTTTCTAATGTTCCTGGTTCTTTATCAAATCCTGTTGCTATTACAGTGATTACTATATCTTCATCTAGACTCTTGTCTATTACTGAACCGAAAATAATATTTGCTTCTGGATCTACACTTCTTTGTACTAATTCTGCTGCTGTATTAACTTCATGTAATCCTAAGCTTTCACTACCTGTAATACTGATGATTACACCTCTTGCTCCTTCGATTGTTGTTTCTAGTAATGGTGATTGAATTGCTTGTTTTGCTGCATCTTCTGCTCTATTTTCTCCAGATGCTCTACCAATTCCCATATGTGCCATTCCTGTATTTAACATTACTGCTTTAACGTCTGCAAAATCTAGGTTTACTAAACCTGGAACTTTGATTAAGTCTGATATTCCTTGAACACCTTGTCTTAATACGTCGTCTGCCATTTTAAATGCTTCAACAATTGATGTTTTTCTATCGCTTATTTGTAATAATTTATCATTTGGAATTACTACTAATGCATCTACTTTGCCTTTTAAGCTTTCGATTCCTCTTTCGGCTTGTGTTAATCTTTTCTTTCCTTCAAATGTAAATGGTTTTGTAACTACTGCTATTGTTAGGATTCCCATTTCTTTTGCGATTGAAGCAACAATTGGGGCTGCTCCTGTTCCTGTTCCTCCACCCATTCCAGATGTTACAAATACCATATCAGCACCTTTAACTGCTTCTGCTATTTCTGCTTTACTTTCTTCTGCTGATTGGCCTCCTATGTCAGGATTTGCACCTGCTCCAAGACCTCTTGTTATTTTTTCACCAATTTGTATTTTTAAATTAGCTTTTGATTTCATTAATGCTTGTCTATCTGTATTTATTGCAACAAACTCAACTCCTTCAATGCCTGAATCAATCATTCTGTCTACTGCATTGTTTCCAGCTCCACCTACACCAATAACTTTAATTACTGCTGTATCATCTGTTCTTTCGTTTTGTTCATAGATGTTATTATTATCCATTAACATAAATTTAAATCCTCCCTATTTTTTATTTCATTTATTTACTGTTATGAATAAAAGAATTCTTTTATTTTATATAATACTTTTTTTATGAAACTTTCATTTTTTTCTTTATCTATACTACTTGAGATATTTTTTGAAAATGGTCTTGTAGCAATGTATCTTACTAATCCATATGCTGTTGCATAATTTGGTTTTATCAATCCTGCAATTTTTCCTGTAGAAGCTTTTACAGGTATATTTAAAGTGATTTTTCCTACCATGTCACTTTTGCTTATACTTAAAATATCCTGTCCTGTTAATATAACTGTATTTATTTCTGATTTTAAGCCTTTATTTGTTATATCTTTATTTACTAATTCAAACATTTGCTCAACTCTGGCTTCTATAATTTCTACAATTTCAGAGCTTTTTACCACTTTATTTGGTTCGCTTGATGTTGATAATACTACTTCTGTATCATTATCTATATAAGATCTTAATGCTAAGCTGTATTGTTTCTTTAACTTTTCTGCTTCCTCTAAAGATATTCCTAATACTATTGATATATCGTTTGTAATATTGTCTCCACCAACGTCTATTGAATTAGTATATATTATTCTTTCTCCAAAGAATACTCCTACGTCAATTTGTTGTGCTCCTACGTCTAATAGCATTACTGAATCTTTTTGTTCTGATTCTTCAAGCATTAGATTTTTCTCTGCTAGAACAATTGGTACATATCCATCAATTTCTATATTTGCTTTTCTAAATACATTTCGTAATATCTTTAGATATTCTTCATCTCCTAGTATAATTTGACAATCTAGTGTAAAGCTTGATGCGAACGAGCCTACTGGATTTTTGACTTCTTTTCCATCATCTAAAACGAAGTCGTTTGTTATAATATCTATTATTTGTTTTCCTTCAGGAATTTCAACTGCTTTTGCTGCTAATAATGCAGTTAATACATCTCTTGTTGATATGCCTGAGTATTTATCTTTTGCCTCTTTTGTAACACTGTTTTGTATAATCGTAACGTACTTTCCTGGCATTGTGACATATGCTGAATTAATTGTTATATCCATTTCTTTTTCAGCATCTGCTACTACCTTTTTTAGTGTTTCTGCTAGTGCAGTTTCATTTATTATTTTTCCTTTTTGAATGCCGTTGCTTTTTGTGCTGGTGCTACAAACTACTTCAATTTGATTGAAACTATTGACTTCACCGACTATAAGACTTGTCCTAGAAGCTCTGATATCGATTCCGACAATTACATCACCTATTGCCAAAGCAAAAACCCTCCTGCTCTTGTATTTTTATGTATGATATATTATTTTACTTTAAAAGTCAATAATAAAATGTTATTTTTGTAATGTTTTTGTTACTTGTATGTAATACATTTTCTTTTTATTCTATTACTTGATTTTCTTGAGTTTTTTTGTCATTTTTTCTTGATATTTTATTAATGTAATATCTTCTAATTATTCCTATATTATTAAATATTCTTCCTACAAAAACAATTAGTGCAGCTAAATAAATATCTACATTTAATTTTTGTCCTAAATATGTCAATAATATTGCCATTATTGCATTCATAAAAAATCCTGAAATAAATACTTTTGAATCAAATTTATTATCTACATTGTTCGCGATTCCACCTAATACTGTATCAAGTGCTGCAATTATTGCTATCGCTAAATATTTTGATGCTACATAAGGAACTGTTGGTAATATGAATCCTAGTCCTACACCTACAGCACTTCCTATTATTATTGAGATCCACATATTACTTTTCCTCCTTTAAATAGTTTGATTTAATTTCTCCTTGATATTTATCTATTTCAATTTTATTTGATTCTTCAATTGTTACTTCCAAACCATTACTTTTCATCAAATCAACAAAACCAGTTGTTTTGGTGTTTAATGTGCTTGATAAATATTTTCTATCACCTATTGCTTTGATTATATATGGTGATGATAATCTTGCTCTACTACCGTCCATTATTATGAATTTTTCATTTAATGTTACTATATCAGTTAAGTTTATGACTCTATTTCCATTTATTGAAATAGCTTCTGCTCCTGCATATCTTAATTCATTTACTAGGTTTCTAAGATCTTCTGAAGAATATTTATTTTCTCCTACATCTTTTAATGTTATTATGATTCCCTCTCCTTTTACATCTGTTAATCCTAATAACTCATTTGACTTTTGATATTCTGATTTTATTAAATTTGTTGATTCGGTCGAGGTTGTTGCCGATTTTGTATATTCTGCGATTTTTGCTATACTATTTTGATATTGTGATGATACTTCATTATATTTATTTTTATATGATGAAATTTGTGATTTTAATTCTGTATCTCTTAATCCTTCTACATCTGCGTTTGTGGTTTCATCAACAGTTTTAAATTGCAATAATATTGAAGTTACTAATAATGCTGCAACTATTCCAATTATTATTGTTAGTGACCATTTATGTTTTATTGTCTTCAATATTATTCTCCTTTCGTTTTCATATATTTTTGTGGAAGTGTTCCTGTAAATTTACCTATTTGAATATTATTTGATTTTTTTACTTCTGATATTAGTGACTGCTCTTGCATGATTTGAATATATCCACCAGGTCTTGTTAATGCTCCATATAATAGGTCTGCATTTCCAATTGCTTTAATTGTGAATGGTGATGAAACTCTTTCTCCGTTTATTGAAATAACATTTCCTGCACATGTTACACAGCTTGAACTTACTATTCTTTGTCCATTTACTTCTATTGCTTGTGCTCCTGCGTTTGATAATTCATTTATTATTTCACGTAAATCAACATCATGTACTAAAAACTTATTTATATCATCTGTTGCTAAAGTTGCTTTTGCATCTTTGGCAACTATTATTATTCCGCTTCCTTTTACATTTGTTAATCCTAATAACATATCATTTTTCTTTAATTTTTCTGATATATCATTTGATGATGTTGTTGTTTTTTCTGTATTTGTTCTGACTTCTTCTAGCTTTTTTAAAATTTTCTCGTTTTCTTCAGCCATTTTATCGTATTTTTCTTTTTCTTGAATCAATGTTCCTTTTAATTGTTCATTTCCAAATGACTGTGTTACCACTTCACTATTCTTTTTTATTGTTCTATATTGTAATACAATTATTATAAATAGTACAAAGCAAACAAGTCCAATTTCAATTCTAAAATTTTTATTTTGCAATGTATCTACCTCCTCTTTATACTTTTTCTCTAAACACTGGGAATTTATCTTTGAAATCTTTATTTAAAAATATTTCTCCTTCAATTCCCTTTTCTTGTTCAATTATTTTCTTTAAATATAAAATTTTTGTTTCCATTTTATTTTTGTCACCTAAATAAACCACTTTCTTTTCTTGTGATAAATTAATCACGTATCCTATTTTTTCATTATAATATGCTTCTGATACTTCTATATTTTTCTTTATTGTATATATATAATTATCTAAAATACTTGATATATCTTCAATGTCTTTGATGTCTGATTCATTTAATTTATTACCAACTTTTATATTTTTTTCTTCTGTTTTAAACATAAATAATTTTATTAAATTTGTAGGTTCTGTTGTAACCTCTTTTATTATCATACCACTATTGTCAATAGTGTAAAACTTATTTGATGCTGTAATATAATATTTTTCAATTCTTTCTACTACGTCAAACTCTAATTCTGATGATGAAATTATTTTTAATGATACACTTTTTATGTATGGATTTTGTTTTAAATTTTTACTTAAAGATAATAAATTTTTTTGAAACATATTTTTATTTATTTCAATCTTTGATAATTTAATTACTTCTGCTGCTGTTAATTTATTATTTCCTTTTACACTTATTTTTTGTAATGTAAAAAAAGGTGATTTTAAGAAAGCTATTATTCCTGAGATTAGCAGTATAAATATTATAAATTTTACTATTCCTTTTATTTTTCTTTTTTTCTTCTTTACTTTTTGATTTGAAATAGCTTTATTATTATTTATATTCAAATCTAGTTCAAATTCTTGTTCTTCTTGCTTTTCTTTTTTTCTTGCTTCTTTAAGCTCTTTTAATTTCTGTTTTTGATATTTTTTTTGTTGTTTTGCTTTTTCCTTGTTTTCTTTTTTAGTTCCTGTGACTTGATCGTAATCAAATAATTGAATTTTTGCTTCTTGGTATTTTACTTTTTTTGCTTTTTGTGTTTTATATTTTACTTTTTCCTTCTTTGGCATTTAATCACCTTCTTATTTTTTTAAACTTATTGATAACATTTTACTGATACCGTTTTCTTCCATTGTTACACCATATACAGCTCCTGCTGCTTCCATACTTCCTTTTCTATGTGTGATTATTAAGAATTGTGTCAATTTATTCAATTTTTTTAAATATTCTGCATATCTATATACATTTACATCATCAAGTGCCGCTTCAATTTCATCAAGTATACAAAATGGTGATGGATTTATTTTTAATATTGCAAATAGTAATGCTATTGCTGTTAGTGCTCTTTCTCCTCCTGATAGTAGCATCATATTTTGTAATTTTTTGCCTGTTGGTTGAACTTGTATATCAATTCCACAATCTAGTATATTTTCTTCATCTTCTAATGATATTTTTGCCATACCTCCACCAAACAATTCTTTAAATGTTTCATTAAAGTTTGTATTTATTATTTCAAATTTTTCTTTAAAACGTTTTTTCATTGTTTCTGTCATTTGTGCTATTACTTCGTGTAATTTTGCAATTGTTGTTTCTAAATCATATCTTTGTTCATTCATTTGAGTATATCTTTCTTCTGTTTTCTTGTATTCCTCAATTGAATCTATATTAATGCTTCCTAATTGTTTTATTTCTTCACGTAGTTTTTTGACATCTTCTTCTACTTTCTTGATGTTTATTGGTTTTTCAAATTGTTTTGCATTATTTGGTGTTATTTCATATTCTGTCCATAATTCATTTATTAATGTTGTAATTGTTTCATTAATATTTGTCTCTTTCATTCCAATTTTAACTATTTGTTCTTTTATATCTCTAATTATCTCGAATTGTTTTTCAATTGTTTTTTCGATTTCTGAAATTCTTTCATTTTCTTTTATTCTTTGCTGTTTTAATTCATTCTGGCTTTCTTGACTGTTTTCTACTTCTGTTTTGATTTTTAGTATTGATTGCTCTAATTCTTTTATCAATTGATCTAATTCTGAATTCTTTTCTTTTAATTGTATGATTTCTTTTTTATAGTTTTCTATATTTATTGTTTTTGATTCTATTTCAGATGTAATTCTTTCAATTATTTCATCTATTGAAAGATTGCTTTCTTCAAATGATGATACTGATATTTTTAAATTTGTAATATCTTCATTTAGTATATCAATATTTTCTTGGTCTGTTTGATGCTTTTGTGCATATTCTGTGATTTCATCATTTAATTTTGTACATTTCTCGACGATTTCTGATATATTTTTTGAAATTACTAATTTATTATTATTTGATTTTTCAATATTTTCGTTATGATTTACAATTTCTTGTTGCTTTTTATTTTTTTCGTTCTCTAGTGCTGTTACTTCTTTATTTATTGAGTTCATTTTCTCTTGTTCTGTTGCAAAGATTATTTCATTTTGTTGCATTTCTACTTTTAATTTTTCGATACTATTAATTTGCTCTGCATTAGATTTTGAAAACTCTTCTTTTTGATTTTCTAATTGTTTTATTGATTCTTCTAATTTTGTTAGCTCTCTTTTTAATGTTTTAATTTCTTCAGTTCTTCCTAGAATATTACTTGTTTTCTTTGCTAATGATCCACCTGTCATTGATCCTGATGGTGTTATTATATCACCTTCTAATGTTGCTATTCTAAATGAATATCTATTTTCTTTTGCTATTTTTATTGCATTCTCCATTGAGTCTACAATAATTGATTTTCCTAAAAGGTTTTGCATTATTCCATCATATTCTTTTTCATAAGAAATTAAATCTGATGCAATTCCTATAGTGCCTTCAACTGATTTGTATCTATCTAACTTATTGCCTTTAAATGTTGTCATTGGTAAAAATGATGCTCGCCCTAAATTATTATTTCTTAAATATTCAATCATTGTTTTTGCATCTTGTTCTGTTTTAGTTACAATATTTTGAATCGATGCTCCTAATAGCATTTCAATTGCTGTAGCATATTTATTATCTACTTTAATTATATTTGCAATCACACCTTTATAGCCTTGGTTTAGAACTTGGTTTTTCTCGCATTCGGTTATAATACTTTTTACGGCTTTTGCATAACCTTCTTTTTCTCTTTCTAGTTCTTCCAAAAATTTAATTTTTGATTCTTTAATTCTTTTTTCTGATTGATATGAATTTATTTTTTCATCAAAACTTTTGATTTTCAATTCAATTTGATTTATTTGTTCTTGTTTTTTAGATAATTCTAAAATTGATTTATTCCTATTATTTTCTATTTCTTTAAATTGTAATAATCTTTCATTTTTTATGATTCTATTTTTATCTAGATTTGAAATGATTGATACAAGATCCTTTTCTAATTGCTTTATACGGTCATTTGAATTTTTTATTATTATTTCTTGTTCATTAAATTTTTGTTGTAGTTCATATTTTAATTCAGTATTTTCTTCAATTATTTTCTTCTTTTCTTCAATTTCTTTAGCTTTTTCTGATAATGTTTGTGTTATTTTATCTAATTCTGCTTGCTTTTCTGCTAATTCTTTATCAAATTTTTCTTTATTTTTTGTTAAATTTTCTTTTTTAAAATTTTTATTCTCTTTTTCTTCAGTTAATTCTGAAATTGAATTTGTTATTTCTGTTATTGTATTTTCTAATCTAGATATATTCTCATTATTATTTAAAATTCTTTCATTACTCAAATTAATATTAGAATTTATCTTCTCTAATTGTGTTTTGCTTTCTGATGAAATATTTTGAATTCTTTCTATTTCTTCAATAATTTGTTCATATTTTAATTTTAATTCTTCTCTTTCTGATTGTAATTTAAGCAATTTATTATTTTCATTTTTATCGTTTTCTTCAAATATTATTTTATTTTCTTGAATTTCTGTTAATTTTTGTTTTGTTGAATCTATTTTTGATAAAATTAATCCTACTTCAATATTTTTTAAGTTTTCTCTTAAATCTAGATATTTTTTTGCTTTGTCAGATTGTTCTTTTAATGGTTCGATTGTTGATTCAATTTCTGTTAAAATGTCATTTATCCTTATTAAATTTAGCTTTGTTTGTTCTAATTTCTTTTCTGATTCTTCTTTTCTTACTCTATATTTTACAATTCCTGCTGCTTCTTCAAATATATGTCTTCTATCTTCTGATTTGGCACTCAATATTTCATCTATTCGCCCTTGTCCTATTATTGAATAGCCATCTCTTCCTATACCTGTATCCATGAATAATTCAATTATATCTTTTAATCTACAAGGAACATTGTTTATGAAATATCCTGATTCACCTGTTCTATATATTTTTCTTTTTATTGTAACTTCTTGGAATTCTATATTTAAAACATTATCACTATTATCAAATGTCATTTCTACTTCTGCAAATGATAATGGTTTTCTAGCTTGTGTTCCTGCAAATATGATGTCTTCAGATTTACTTCCTCTTAAAGATTTAATACTTTGCTCTCCAAGACACCATCTTATTGCATCTGATATATTACTTTTTCCTGAACCATTTGGTCCAATTACTGCTGTTATTCCACCACCTTGAAATTCCAAAATAGTTCTGTCTGCGAATGATTTGAATCCTTGAATTTCAAGTCTTTTTAGATACATTTCATTGCTCCTTTCAATTTTGATATAATATCCATTTTGTCTTAATTATATTACCATAAAAGCTCAATGTTGTCTATTTTAGCTAACTAGTTGAAACATATTTTTTTTAATGCTAAAATATTTTTATACGAAGGAGAAATTATGTTAGAAGAAAAATTTGAATTTTATAGTCCTTATAATGTTAATATCCATGATTTGGATCCAGATTTACAAAATAGTTTATCTGTTATGCAAAATTTAGATTTTATGACTCATAGACATTGTCAAAATGTTGGAAATCTAACTGCAAGAATTTGTACTTATATGCATTTTAATAGTAAGTTTATTTTGCATTGCCTTGTTGCTGGTTATGTTCATGATGTTGGGAAATTGTTTATTGATCCTAAAATACTTCATAAAGATGGGAAATTAACTCCTGAAGAATTTGAAATTATGAAAACACATACTACATTAGGGTATGAATATTGTATGAAGGATCATAATTTAATGTATTATTCTGATGGTCCTTGGTACCATCATGAAGCACTTAATGGAACAGGTTATCCTAGAGGATTGACAAAAAAAGATATTCCTCTTTCTGGGCAAATTATTAGAGTTGCAGATGAATATGATGCTCTTGTTACAAAAAGGCACTATAAAACTCATGTTAATATTTCTGAAACACTTAAAGATATGATTGTTGATACTGAGCCACCTAAAAATGTTGTTGCGCTTGACTTTTTGAAACAAAATCAGCATCTTGGTAAAATTAATAAAAAACCTTTAAAAGCTTTATTTAAAGTTGTTATTGATGATATCTTATATGAGATTGCAGGAATTTGTAACTATATTAATTATCTAAAGGATCAATTAAAACGCTTACGTACTGTTGAATCTTATGATAAAAAAATTCAAGCTACTCATTCTGAACGTACGAAAGAATATTATGGTGCCGGTATGAAAATGTTGTTAAAACCTGGTGAAACTATCGAAAATTACCAACAACTAATTGTTGAATTTAGTGATGCTATTGTTGCTCGTGAAGATAGAATTAAACAACTATATAATGAAATTAAAATTATAAAGAAGTTAAAAGTATAAAAACTCGGTACATGTGTACCGAGTTATTTTAAATATTCAATTAGCGTTTTCTTTAATTCTTCTGCGCTTTCTATTCTATTTACTTTGTTTCTCATTTCTGATGCATCTTTTAATCCTTTTAAATAAAAAGAGAGATGTTTTCTCATTTCACGAATTCCAGTATATTCGCCTTTTTCTTTTATTTCTAAATCAATATGTTCTAACATTACATTTAGTAATTCACTATTTGATATTTTTGAATATGTGCCAGTTTCTAAATATTCTTTTATTTGTTTAAATATCCATGGATTTCCTAAAGTCCCTCTTGCTATCATGATTCCATCTACATTAGTTTGTTCAAATATTCTTTTGGCATCTTCTGGAGTTTTTATATCACCATTACCTATTACTGGTATTCCTACATTTTCTTTTACTTGTTTTATTATATCCCAATCTGCAATACCTGTATAATAATCTGAACGTGTTCTTCCATGAATAGCGATTGCTGATGCTCCGGCTTTTTCAATTCTTTTTGCTGCTTCTACTGCAACAATATGCTGATGATCCCATCCTTTTCTGATTTTTACTGTGACTGGCTTTGTGCTATTATCAACTACTGCTCTCACTACATCTTCTGCTAAATCTAAGTTTAATAGAAGCTTACTTCCATCTTCATTTTTTACAATTTTGGGTGCTGGACATCCCATATTTATATCAATAATATCTCCAATATTATTTTCTGATAAATATTTTGCTGCATATCCCATTGCTTTTACATCGCTTCCAAATATTTGGACTGATATTTTGTTTGTTTGACCTGTTGTATTAAATAATTCTTTTGTTTTTGAATCATCATAATATAATCCTTTTGCACTTACCATTTCTGTTACTTCTAATCCTGGATTATATTTTTCGCAAATAATACGAAATGGCAGGTCTGTATAGCCTGCCATTGGTCCTAAAACTAAATTATTTTCTAATTCTACATTTCCTATTTTTAATTTTTTTATCATTTTTTACCTATTCTATAAAAATATTTTTTTGTCTACGACCACTTATATTTAATAATAATGCTATCATTATAAAGTTACTCAATAATGAACTTCCTCCATAACTTACGAATGGTAATGGGACACCTGTTATTGGGAGCATTCCTATTGTCATTCCTATGTTTTCAAGCATATGGAAGAAAAATATTCCTGTTATACCACTTGCTATTAGTGAGCCGAGCTCATCTCTTGCAGTTTTCGCTATTGATATTGATTTAGTTATCAGTACCACATATAAGATTATTATTGATCCTGCTACTACAAACCCCAATTCTTCTCCTATTACAGAAAAAATGAAGTCTGTTGACTTTGGATACAAGAACCCTAACTGAGTTTGATTACCTTTTAAATATCCCATTCCTGTTAATTGTCCTGCACCTATTGCTATTTTTGATTGTGTTAAATTATATCCTGATCCCCTTGGATCTACTGCAGGATTTAAAAACACTTGAATTCTTTGTTTTGCATGTGGTGGTAGAACAAAGAAATATAATAATGGTATTATGATAATAACTAATAAAACACCTGTTATTATATATTTTTTTGAAATTCCTGCTGTAAATAACATACATAATAATGCAAATACGAATGCTGAACCTGTTCCATAATCTGGTTGTTTTAATATTAATAATAATGGTATTGCTGCTACTGCTAATACCTGCATTAATTTTAGTGGTTTATTAATATCATTTTCATTATTTTTTTTAATTTTTGCTATCAATAATGCTATTGTTATTATAAATATTATTTTGGAAAATTCAGATGGTTGTACTGATATACTTCCTATTACGAACCAGCTTGTTGCTCCTCCTATTGGTTTTGTAAATAGTACTGCAACAAGCGATAGCAAACTTAATCCATAAAGAGCAGGAATTGCTTTTGATAATTGATCATAATCAATTATTATTAATGCAATCATTACTGGAACACTTATTCCTAGCCACATGAGTTGTTTGTAAAATTCTTCATGTTTTGTGCTTGCTGTTGCTGAATAAATTGCAAACAATCCTATTATTGACAATAATACTGTGGCTATTAGTATTATCCATTCAATATTTTTACTTAATCTCTTTTTCAATCTTATCTCCTTTGTATATTAATAAAATAACTTATTTATTTGTTTTAGGAGTTTCAATCTTTTCTGCTTTTTTCTTCTTATCTGTATGTTCTACGGATTTCTTTTCTGTTTTTTTAGAAGCCTTTTTTTCTATTTCCTTATTCTTTTTTTCATCTGCTATTTGAGCTTTTACTTCTGCTTCAATTTTTTCTTTCTTTACTTTTTGCTTTGCATTTTCTTCCTTATTCATTTCTGATTTTATTTCAGTTTTTATGCTTTTAAAAGGAATATTGGCATATAAAGCTGGTGCGCCTATTGTTCCATCACTATTTTGCTTATTCGTTAATTTTACGTCAATTTCTTTATCGTCAACATTAACATATTTCTTGATTACATCTATAATTTCTTGTCTCATCATATCTAAAAAATCTGCTGAAACATGTGCTCTATCTTGCATTAATACTAAATGTAATCTTTCTTTTGCTTGTTCCTTATTCTTTGCCTTGCTTTTTTCTTCGCTTTTGTTTTCATTCTTTTTAAAAAATTTATTGAAATAGAACATTTCTTCCTCCATATTTTCAGTTTATTTATTTTTTGAATATTCTACTAAAGAACGATTCTTTTTTTCTTCCAGGAATTGTGATTTCAACATTTTCACCTAAAATTCTTCTTGCTATTTCGATATAAGCTTTTCCTGAAGCTGCCTTTTTATTAGCTACTGCTGGTTCACCTTTGTTTGTTTGAGTTATAATGTTTTCGTCTTCTGGTACGACACCTATTAAATCTATTGATAATAAATCTAATATGTCTTCTACATCCATCATCTCGCCTCTTTTTACCATTTCAGGTCTAATTCTATTGATTATTAATTCTGGATTTCTAATATTTGATGATTCTAACAATCCTATAATTCTATCTGCATCTCTAATTGATGAAATCTCTGCATTTGTTACTACTATAGCTCTATCTGCTCCTGCTATTGCATTTTTAAATCCTTGTTCTATTCCAGCAGGGCAATCTACAATAATATAATCAAATTCTTCTTTTAATCTTTGAGTTAATCTAATCATTTCATCTTCATTTATTGCGTCTTTATCTCTAGTTTGGGCTGCGGGCAACAAAAATAAATCTGTAAATCTTTTATCTTTTATTAAAGCTTGTCTTAATTTACATTTTCCCTCAATAACATCTACTATATCGTATACGATTCTATTTTCTAACCCCATTACGACATCTAGGTTTCTCAAGCCAATATCTGTATCTAGTAAAACTACCTTTTTTCCACGCATTGCTAGTGCAGATCCAAGATTTGCTGTTGTTGTGGTTTTACCAACTCCTCCTTTACCAGATGTGATGACTATTACTTCACCCATAACTTTCCTCCTTGTATATTATACCTTTTTATTATAAAGTCAATTGTCTTAAAAGTCAATAAATTACAAAAGAAAGGAGCTTTACATTATTTTTCAAGCTCCCTAATTTTCAATATATTAAATTTGTTCTATTTACTCTTCTATTTCTTTTTCTTCTGCTTGATTTTCTTCATTATTTATTAATTCAAGATTTGCTACTGATACTTCATATGCTACTCTTTGTTCTACAGTACCATCTCCATATTTCTTTTCGTAGTTTCTTGATTGAACTCTACCTATAATTTTAACTTCTGTTCCTACAGTCATTTCTGAACAGAATCTTGCATTTCTTCCCCATGTTATACATGGAATATAGTCTGATTTATTATATGCTCTATTTACTGCTAATAATACATCTGCTATTTCTCTTCCAAATGGTGTTTGTCTATAAATTGGTGGCTTACATATATAACCAATTAACTCTACTTCATTTGTTGCAATTCCTTGTGTTGACTCAATATTATCAATTTCGTCTTCAATAAATTCAATTGATTTTGCAAATACTGTTAATATTAATCTATTTTTTTCTTTTTCATAACTATTATATGATCTAAATTGTCCTTCGACTTTTATATTTCTTCCTATAGTTAGATCACTATCTTTAAACAATCTTTCTGAAATTGTTACTGGTATTAGATCTGCATTTCCACTTAATCTTGGTACACTTACATTTACTGTATAAAACTTTTCACTGTAAATCTCATGACTAAATGTTTTATCATCAGTAATTTTACCTATTAAAGTTAGACTGTTGTTCTCTAAATAATTTTTTTCCATTTATGTTCCTCCTAAATTTTCGTTTGTGTATCATTCCTCTTTGTGTCAATATCTAAAGTATAGCACCTTTTTTTTAGTTTGTAAACATAAAATAGTAAAATTTGTATTATTTTTGTATTATTTTTGTAATAATGTAATTTAAAATAGTATTTTATGCATAAAAAAAGATAGTATTTTGAATAACTATCTTCGTTTTATTATTTATATTCTTTGTTTTGTTTCTTTTATTGTTTTGTGTTTACAACATTTACATATTCCTATTTTGTTATTATATTTTGTTTTTTTGTATGTTTTTTGTCTTTTTCCAAAAGCATTTTCAGTTATAATTTCTTGTACTTGTTCTTTACCTTTTTCTAATGTCCAATTTACGCTCCCCCATTTATGACAATTTTCACATACTTTTGAGTTCCCGTCTATTCCAAAAATCGTTATAAAAGAAAATAATCCAAATAGCCATAAGAATGTCATATTTTGTGTCATTATATAAGCAATTGCAAATACTATTGCAATTGTTCCTGGAACATATAATAGAAAGATTCTTTTTTGCATAGTTTCCTTCTTATTATTTTTTATTGTTCTTTCTGTTATCTTTTTATCATTCATTTTCTTCATCTTCCTCTTCATCGTCTTGATCTTGATGAAGCTCATTCCAACGCATAACTCTTATATCTTTATATGTATCTAGTACTGCTTCATATTTATCATGATCATCTTCCCATACTGTTTGTGGAATTTTATCAAATGCTGCAAACATCTTTTCCGCTTCACCTAAATATATTACTTGCTGCTGTGGCGTCATTTTAGTATATCTTTTTGAAAATTCATATAAGCTATCAAGCTCTTGATTTGCATTTATGAATGACCAAAAGTCTGTGACTTTTATTCCTGCTGCGCGCATTTGTGCTACTACTGATGCTATTAAAAGAACGATAAATACTAATAGTATTACTATTATTGCTAATATGTCCATTTAGTCCATCCTTTTTTTCTTTTGAATTCTATTTTATTATAGCAATCATATTTTATTATTGCAATTATATATTTATATTTTATAATTCCAAAATAAATTACAAAAAGAGCGAGTTTATCAACTCGCTCCTTCTGCTTAGAACAAATCAGTATTATACTTTTACTTCAATTTTATCATTATCTGCTGAAATTGTTGCTTCTGTTTTTATTTTTCCATCAAGCATTGCATCTGCTATGTTATCTTCAACCATTGTTTGGATTGCTCTTTTCAATGGTCTTGCTCCATAGTTTGTATCAATTCCTTTTTTAATTATTAAATCTTTTGCCTTTTTATCAACTTTTATTGTAATTCCTTGTTTTTTCATTCTTTCAATTACTTTACTTATTAATAAATCAAAAATTTGTCCTTCTTCTTTTTCTGTTAATTTATTGAATACTATTATTTCGTCAATACGATTTAAAAATTCTGGTCTGAAATCACGTTTTAATTCTGCCATAACCTCTGATTTAATTGTTTCATTTTCTTTTTCTGCTTCTTCTTTTGTTGCTTTAAAACCTAATGGCTTTTTATCTGTAATTTTTTGTGCGCCAATGTTTGAAGTCATGATTATTACAGTGTTTTTAAAGTTTACTATTCTTCCTTGTGAATCTGTTAATCTTCCATCATCTAAGATTTGAAGCATTATATTCATTACATCTGGATGTGCTTTTTCAATTTCATCAAATAGTATTACTGAATATGGTTTTCTTCTTACTTTTTCAGTTAATTGACCTGCTTCATCATATCCTACATATCCTGGAGGAGCACCTATTAATTTAGCTGTTGAATGTGACTCCATATACTCTGACATATCAATTCTTATTAATGAATCTTCACTTCCAAATAGATTCTCAGCCAATGCTTTTGATAACTCTGTTTTACCAACACCTGTTGGTCCTAGGAATAGGAATGATCCGATTGGTTTGCTTGGATCATTTAGACCCATACGGTTTCTTTTGATTGCTTTTGCTACTGCTTTTACCGCTTCATCCTGTCCAATTACTCTTTCATGTAAATTTTCTTCTAGTTTCTTTAACTTTTCATTGTCTGTTTCAGAAACCTTTGATACTGGAATTCCTGTCCATGATGATACAACTTGTGCAATATCTTCTTCGTTTAATATATAAATCTTATTCTTTTTGTCATTCTCTATTTTTTCTTTTTCTTTATTATATTCGTCTTTTAATTCTTTTATTTTGTCTCTTAATTTTGCTGCTTGTTCAAATTCTTGTTTTCTTACGCTTTCTTCTTTTTCTTTATTTATTTTATCTATTTCTTCTGCTTTTTCCTTTAATGTTACTGGTTCTTCATAAGTTTGCATTCTTATTTTTGATGCGGCTTCATCCATTAAATCTATTGCTTTGTCAGGTAAAAATCTATCATTTATATATCTTGATGATAATTCAACTGCTGCTTTTAATGCTTCATCAGTGATTTTTACATTGTGGTGTGCTTCATATTTATCCCTAATTCCTTTTAATATTTGTAATGTATCTTCTTCTGTTGGCTCTGAAACTGTTACAGGACTGAATCTTCTTTCTAATGCTGCATCTTTTTCTATATATTTTCTATATTCTTTTAATGTTGTTGCTCCTACTAATTGAATTTCACCTCTAGCTAATAGTGGTTTTAAGATATTTGCTGCATCCATTGAGCCTTCTGTTGATCCTGCGCCTACTATTGTATGAATTTCATCTATGAATAAAATAATATCTCCTGCTTTTTTTACCTCATCTAGTACATTTTTTATTCTTTCTTCAAAATCACCTCTATATTTTGCGCCTGCCATTAAACTTGTTAAGTCTAAGCTTACTACTCTTTTGTTAAATAGTTGCTCCGGTACTTTCTTTTGCTCAATTCTTTCTGCTAAGCCTTCTACTATTGCTGTTTTACCTACACCTGGTTCTCCAACTAAACATGGATTATTCTTTGTTCTTCTTGATAATAATTGAATTACTCTTTGTATTTCTTCTTTTCTGCCTATTACTGGATCCAATTTTCCTTCTTTGGCTTTTTGTGTTAAATCTAAACTATATTGATTTAATGTTGGTGTATTATTGTAACTATTATTTGTCGTTGTCGTATTTTCTCCTTTTCCTGAATTATTTAATTCTTCATATAATTCATTTAAATCTATTGATAAATCTATTAAAATTCTATTTGCTATTGAATTTGATTCTTCCAATATTCCTATTGTTAGATCATCTGCATCTATTTTGTCATTTCCTTTTGCTCTTGCATTTATTAATGCTGATTGTATTATTCTTTTTGAGTTTGGTGTTAATTGAACATCATCAAAGGCTGCAAATATTGATCCTATTCTAGTTATATTCATTATTTCTTTTCTTAATGCTAATTCATCTACTTTGTGGGCTAATAAATATTGACTTGATTTGCTTGTTCCTTCTATTACAATTCCATATAATATGTGTTCTGTTCCAATGTATGTGCTATTACTTTCTATTGCAAAATTTCTTGCAATTTCAAATATTTTGTCTGTTCTTGTTGTAAACTTCATATTATTCTCCTTTCTTTTGTTTTTTATATTATTTATTTATTTATTATTTCTTTTAAAATTTTAGATCTTTCTTTTTCTATATCTAGGTTTGTTATATCTTGACCTAAATATTTTGCTAATGTATATGGGTTTGAGTAATTTAAGATTTTTTTCATTTTTGTGTCATCTATTTTCTCTAATATTCCTAAATCCACTCCCATTTTTACCATTGATATTAAATTTTGATATTCTTCGTCTTTGATTTTGTTTGAATATGAAATTATTCCAAAGTCTCTTAATATCTCATCTTCAATATCTTCTGTATTTTTAATTAAATATTTTCTTAGTTTGCGTTCATTTTCAATGATGTTATCTATTATTGGTTTTATACTTTCTTTAATATTTTCTTCTGTTGTTCCTATTATCTGTGTTGTTGATATTTCAAAGATATCACCTTCTTCTTCGTTCATTGTGATTCCTAAATTATTTACTGTATTTCTTACTTTCTTTATGTTGTTTGTAATATTTAATCCTGGTAAATGTAATTTTACAGTTTCTTTTAACCCTGTTCCTATATTCATTAAATTTGGTGATAAATATCCATATTTTTCATTAAATGCATAATTTACTAATTTTTCTAATTTTTTATCTAATTCAATTATTAATTTTGTTGTTTCTTCTATGTTTTTTCCACTTTGGAATACTTGCATTACTATTTGATCTTGCCCATTTACTTGTATTGAAATATTTTCTTCATCATTGATTATTAGTGCTTTATAATTACTTTTGAAATTATAAAATTCTTTTGTTATTATATTCTTTTCTAGTAATGATTTTTTTGTTAGTTCATCAATTGTGTTATAATCTATGAACTTTAAATTATATCCTAATTTTGGTGTTATTTTTTTTAATATTTCATATACCTTTTTTTGATCATTGCTGTCGTTTGCTGTATTGAATTTTACTTTGCTTAAATTTCTTGTTAATCTAGATTTTGAATATAATATAACATCTGAATCTTTTCCATTTTTTAAATACCAAGACATTATTTTTCAATCTCCTTTATCTGATTTTTTAATTTTGCTGCATCTTCATATCTTTCTTCTTCTACTGCTGCTCTTAATTCTCTTTGTAATTTTTCTAATTTTGTTTCTTCCTTGTTTTCAAGTTGATATTCTACAGATTCTTCTGCTACTTTATCTAACTTCTCTAATGGCTTTCTTCCAATGTGTCTATTACTATTGTGTATGTTTTTTAAAACTTTATCTATTTGTTTATCAAATGTTTTATAGCAATCTTCACATTCTAGCATTCCATCTGTTATAAAATTATTATAGTTTGTTCCACATGTTTTGCACTCTAAGTTACTTGTTTGAATTAGAGGTATTCTATTATCTTCTAAGAAACCATTAAATAGTCCTCCTAAAATATCACTCATTCCTCCAAACTCATATCCTATATCCATGTTGTCCAATCCTAGTTTTCTAGCGCATTCGCTACATAGTATTAATTCTTTTTTCTTTCCATTTATTATTTGTCTGTATTGGAAGTTTGCTTCATTTTTTCCACAGTTTTGACATTTCATATTTTATTCCTTTCTATTGAAGTCATTTGACTTACAAATTTATTATTATATTTTTCAAAATATTTGCTCTGATTTCTTCTTTTTTGATTTTTATTGTTGATAAACAATTATCGGTTACTAAGCTTTTAAATATTTTTAATTCTTTGTCTGTTATTAATTCTTCTTGATTTAATATTTCTAGTAGTGAATTAGCTTCTTTAACCGTCAGTTTATCTCCAATTTTATTTAATAAAGATTTTTTTGCATCTTCTTCATTGACTCGTGTTCTAACTATTCTTATATAGCCACCACCTCCTCTTTGACTTTCCACATAATATCCTTGAATCGGTGTAAATCTCGTTGATATAACATAATTTATTTGTGATGGTACACAATTAAACCTTGTTGCTAAATCATTTCTTTGTATTATTGCTTCGTTTTCTTCATCAAACATATCATCTATAAATTGTTCTATTACATCTGAAATTCTCACTTTTGACTTTATCCTCCTTTTTCTGACTTTGACTTTCTTTGACTTTCATATTCTATTATAGCACGATTATTTTTTTTTGCAATAGAAAATTTAAAATTTATTGTTTTTTTTCACTATTATAATTTAAAATATAATTGTAAATTGAAAATTAAAATGAGGTAATATGCCTGATTTAATAATGATAACTGGACCTCAAGCTGTTGGTAAAATGACAGTTGGACAAGAACTAGCTAAATTAACAAATTTCAAATTATTTCATAATCATATGTCTATTGATCTTGTAAATAATTTTTTCAGCTATAGCACTAAAGAAGGACAGGATATGGTTAAAATGCTTAGGATTAATATGTTTAAATATTTTTCAGAAAGCTCTATTCCTGGCATTATTTTTACATGTGTTGTAAATTATGATAAATTGTCGGACATTGAAAATATTTCAATTTTTAAAAATATTTTTGAATCTAATGGTGGCAAATTTTATTATGTTGAATTGGATGCACCTTTAGATATCAGACTTAATCGAAACAAAACTGAAAATAGATTATTTTATAAACCTGAAAAACAAAATATTGAATTTAGTGAAAAACAAATATTTCATGCTGAAAAAAATCATCGTAATTATTCTTTGGAAAATGAATTAAATTGTCAAAATTATATAAAAATAGATAATTCTGAATTATCTGCAATTGATACTGCTAAAATTATAAAGGAAAAATTTAACTTAAATTGATATATTAATGTATTTACTAAATCCATTAAAATTGTAATATAAAATTTGAATTTTATTGTTTTTTATTTTTTCTTAATATATAATCTTCTTGGAATAATCTTTTAAGGAGGACTTATTATGAATTTAAATATTACAGGAAAAGATTTTGAATTAACGGATGCTATAAAATCTTATACATCTGAAAAAGTTGAAAAATTATCAAAATACTTAGGTGATGATTTTTCAGCTGTTGCAACTTTCGAAATTCATGGAGAAGAACAAATCGCTGAATTAAGAGTTACAGTTAATGGTACTGTTTACAAAGCTACTACAGCATCTAAAGATTTATATTCTTCTATTGATAAAAATATTGGTATTTTGGAAGGTCAAATTAGAAAATCTAAAACAAAAAAAGACAAACAAAACATGGTTGAGACAATTAGAATTCAAGAGAAAGAACTTTTAGATTTTGAAGATGATATTGAAGGTGAAGTTGTTAAAACTATTCTTTATAGTGTAAAACCTATGATGATTGATGATGCTTTAATACTTTTACAAGATGACGTTAAAAATAAATTTATGCCTTTCATTAATGTTGAAACTGGAAAAGTTAATGTTATCTACAAATTAAAAGATGGCAAAAACTTTGGTTTATTAGAACCAGAAGCTTAATTGAATATTTTTTATTAAAGCCTACCAATAAAATGGTGGGCTTTATATGGAGGTTTTATATGAATAAAGATGATTTATTAAAATTACTTGAGGAATTAAATTTTCCAAAAGACCAATTTTATATTCTTTCTAGTGGATGTTTAGTCTTTTATAATCTTCGTGATATGGCTAATGATTTAGATTTATGTATTACAGAAAATTTATTTGAACAAATTAAAAATAAATATGATTTAAATGCTGAGAAGAAAAATGATTATGGATTTTATAAATTAAGTGATGATATTGAAGTTGTGGTTGATTCTGATGAAGAGTTTATTGATCAATTTGATTTAAAAGATGGATATCAAGTTCAAAAACTTTCTATTATTAGAGATTTTAAAGTTAAAAGAGGATTACCTAAGGATTTAATTGATATTAAAAAAATTGATGATTATTTAAATGATAAATCTTTGGATATGTAAATCTTTTAATATCTATTTTTGACATACAAAAAAAATAATGTTATTCTTATTGAAATATTTATATGATGATTGGAGTTTTTATGGGTTTTTTTGATATTTTTAAAAAGAAGAAAGAAATCAGTGAACAGCGTAGTACATATTATGAACCTCCTGAGAGAAAAGATAAAGTAAAAATTAATGGTGACTTAGAGTCTGGAATAACATTTGATTACTATATTTCTGATCCTAACTTTAGGAAATTTTATGATACTATATGTTTGCAAATACCGGATACAGAACCAATTTTCAATATTTTTGGCACAAAGGTTTATAATGCTTTAGTTTCATGGTATGGTGAAGATGACGCTGTTCCCGTAAATATACCTGGACACCACCATAGTTTGAGACGTAGGGATACAAGATCAATTCAATTAGGACTTGATTTTTCAAAATTATCAGATTCAAAATATTTAAAAACTTTATTTTATCTACTTTTGAATCAAGACAGAGTGGAAAGATATTTGAATAATGGATTGCAAGAAAATCCAGAAGTTCCATGTGGAAATTATATTGGTCAATTGTGCTATACTCCTGAGAAGGGAATTTATCAAAAGCAGTTCGACCTGCATATAGGAAAATTTTCACACAACTCTACTCCGCAAGTAGAGAGAAGAAGACAACACAAATTAAAACTTGAAGAAAGAAAACGTAATTCAATTAAAGAAAAACAAGAACAGATAGCTAAACTACAACAGGAAATTGATGATATTAATTTAGAGTAAATAAAATAAGATGGACTACTTAAATCGTAGTACATCTTATTTTAATATATACAAGAAAACCATCACTAATTGTGATGGCCTTTATTTCTTAATTATTTTACAGCTAATTTTAAATCTAATTTAGATTTTTTTCTGCTTGCTGCATTTTTTGATATTACACCTTTAGTAGCTGCATGATCAACTAATTTTTTTGCTTTATTTAATAATTCTACAGCTGATTTATCTCCGTTTGTGTTAGCTACTTCATATTTCTTAACAGCTGTTTTGTAAGCTGATTTTATCTTATTATTTTCTAAAGTTTTCTTTTCGATAACTTTAACTCTTTTAATTGCAGATTTAATATTTGGCATTTTTGCACCTCCTCTTGGCGTATTTTTATCACTGACTTTGCATATTATAACATAATAATTTATGTTATTCAAGTATTTAGGATTATTTATTTTTGTATTAGGCTAAGTTTGTCAAATATATGCCACATTATATATATTTGCCGATGTCCAACCTTTTAACAATCTTTGTTCTATAATATCATACCTAACCATTAAATTTTTGTTTTATTAATTTAAATCCGTATCCACCATGGTCTTCTTCTCCAATATCTGCATTTATTTTTTCTAAAATTGTATTTAAACTCTTAATAATATCACTAATATTGGTATTTTCAGTTCCTTTATATTCAATTTCTATATAATCACCAAGATTTTTAACAGTATCAATTGAAATTTCATATTCTTCATATTTCCATGAATTTCTTACTTTGTCTACTACAATTAATACCTCAAACCCTAGATTACACAAGATTTTTTTCATTTCTTCTGATGATGAGATATTTAATTCGTTTTCTTCACAATATGTACGAATAACCTCTCCTTCTGGTAACCAATGTTTATAATTAAATGTGATATTATTGTTTTCTTCCCTTATTCTTAGCCAATCATATATATGTTCTGGATCTTTAATAAATGATTTATACTTATTATCATAATAGGTATCAATTTGATGACTAGAATGAATTAATTCTGTATTTTGATTTAACCATCTTTCCAATTCTATTTTATTATTTAATTGGTATCTTACTTCTATTTCTTTACTCATATAAATCTCCTCTTTCTTTATACTATTATACTATCATTTTTTATTATATATAAATTAATATATAAAATCTATAATCCTTTCACTTTTTACTTTTTATCTATTGTAAACCTATATTAACCTTCTTCTATTTTGGATATGTTTAATTATTCTATTCATAATTTTATTATATTAATAAAAAACTCGCTCTTTCGAGCGAGAATATTATAATCATATATATTTTTTAAATAATAATTATTATAATTATAATTGCTATTATGTTGCTGAGTCTTTCACTCATCCCTAAGGATTTTAAAAAGCCTCTTATGCCCTTAAACAGTCCGCTTATCCATCTCGGAAAAGATGCAATTAAGCGTATAATTCCTTTAAAAATATACGCAATTGCTCTTAACGAGCTGTTAAGAAATGTCTGTACTATAGGCAATTTAATGCCTATAGTGCTTAATAAAATTGACACGGCTGTTAGGGCAATCAGTGCTGTTATCCAGTTATTCCGTATTTCTATTAAAGATACTTCTGATACCGTTTTTAATACAGATACAAAAAATGCAACTAACATGTCTATTTCCTCCAATCTCAGAAATATGATAAAAAATAATAACTTCGTATTAATTATATCACTTTTAAATAAATTCAAACAACTAAATATTTTAATTTTATATTGATATTTTATTTCACTTTTTACTTTTTATCTATATAATTATAAAAATGGAGGAAATTAATTTGATTTGTTTGAATGATGATTTAGTTATATTTGATTATAAAGATTATAAAAATAATTTTGATATTGTTGAGTTTGATTTTGGTACAAAATTTGATTCTCAAAATCCTGCATTAAAAATTGATTTTAAAAATGATTTAAAATACTCTATAAAGTGTATTAAAAAATTGATTTTATTGAAAAAATCTAATATTCATTTTTGCTATAATTTTAAGGATTATAAAGTTAAATATGTTATTTCTAATTATAATGATGCCATTTTGAATGCTTTAAAGGCTATTGAAATTGATAATTTGAAAGAGAAGTATACCTTTATTTATGATTGTGTATTTAAACAATTGGATGATATTTGGAGTAAAAAGAATTATTGTAATTTTTGCAATAACAAATGTATTGCCACTAGAATGCATGAAAATATAGATCAATTGGATGGTTGTTGCTATTCTTTTAAAATGAATACTAATTTATTTTCGACTCATTTTATTAAAAATAAGCAAAAATGTAAGTTTTTAGGTGATGATAAGCGTTGTACTACTCAAAATATCTCTTGCAAACTTTTTACTTGTGACTATTTGAAGAAAGCTGAAAGTTTCGATATAAAATTAAATGATTTTTTGCTCGTGATGGCGTTCTTTAATTCGAAACAAAGATTAATATTAAAATATAATTATTTTTATTCTAAAGATGAAATTATTGATAAATTGTTGGAAAAATCTAAAATGCCTTTAGCTTTATACTATTATTATGATTATTATAGAATTTAGGCAAAAAAATAAACCCATTGTTTAATTTTACTCTGGGCTTATTTTTTGTTATTCTTTTATTTTTAATTTTTCTATTAACGGCATTAACTCTTGATTTACTTTATTTACTTCTTCTGAATTTCCTTCTATTGCTAAAACCTTCATTTTTGGATTAATGTAATCATCTATTTCAAATTTTACATTTTCTTTTTGATATGTGTATCTTGTTCTTATTAATTCTTTATCTACTTTAAGATTTAAAAATTCTATTAAAGTTTTAACAAATTCTTTATTTTCATTATTCAAGTTTAGAATATCTGTTTCTTTACGTATTTTTAATTCTTGGTTTGTTTCATTATTTTCTTTAAAGTCTAAATATTCTGTTCTTGTATGTTTTAAATTATCTTCTTCAATTGTTATTCTTGCCATTATGTATGTATCATTTTTATATAATGTTCTTTTTTGTGTTGTTTGACTGATTTTTATGAAATTATTTGATTCGCAATATTGTATAAATTCTCTTATACTGGTTACTTTATAACTATATTCGTATTCTTTTTTCATCTTTTCTCCAACTGAATTATTTATTTAATTCTTCTAAGAACATTTTGTTCAACATTTGTGGATTTGCTTTTCCTTTTGTTTGTTTCATTGCTTGTCCTACTAAGAATCCTAATGCTCTGTCTTTTCCTGCTTTATAGTCTTCTATTGATTGAGGATTGTTTGCTAGTACTTCTAATACTACATTTTTAATTTCTGATTCATCTGAAATTTGAATCCATCCATGTTCTTTAATAATTTCTTTTGGTTTTTTGTTTTCATCAAACATTATTTCTAGAACATCTTTTCCAATCTTTGTGCTTATTGTTCCATTGTCTATTATTTCTACTAGTTCGGCTAGATTTTCTGCACTAAATGGTATTTTTTCTGATGGCAATTCTCGTTCATTTTGAATTCTTGCTATATCTGATGTTAACCAGTTACATACTGATTTATAATTTCCACATATTTTTCCAGCTTGTTCAAACAAGTCTGATATTGCTTTTTCTGAGACTAGTGCTTTGGCATCTTTTTCAGATAGACCTAATTCTTGCATGTATCTTTCTTTTCTGCTTTCTGGCATTTCTGGAAGATTATTTTTTATGTTATCAATATATTCTTTTGATAATTTAATTGCTGCTAAGTCTGGCTCTGGAAAATATCTATAATCTTCTGCATCTTCTTTATCCCTCATTGAAAAAGTTCTACCTGATACATCATCCCATCTCATTGTTTCTTGATATACAGTTTCACCTGATTCATTTGCTCTAATCTGATCTTTGATTTCAAAATCTATTGCTCTTTGAATTGATTTGAATGAATTCATGTTTTTCATTTCATGTCTTTTTCCAAATGGTTCATTTGGTTTATGTACTGAAACGTTTACATCTGCTCTAAATGATCCTTCTTCCATTTTACAATCCGACACTTCGATATATTGCAGGATTGATTTTAATTTCTTCAAATATCTATCAGCTTCGCCTGATGATCTAATATCTGGTTCTGATACAATTTCAATTAATGGAACTCCTGCTCTATTTAAGTCTACTAGTGCTCCTCCTGCAAATTCATTATGGTTTAGCTTTCCTGAGTCTTCTTCTATGTGTATTCTTAAAATTCTTATTTTCTTTGGATTCCCATTATCATCTTCTATTTCAATATAACCATTATTGCATAGTGGTTTATCAAATTGTGAAATTTGATATGATTTTGGTAGATCTGGATAAAAATAGTTTTTTCTATCATTTTTACTATTCATTGAAATCGAACAATTTAATGCTAGCCCTGCTTTTACTGCATATTCAACAACTTTTTCATTTAGGACTGGCAATGTTCCTGGTAATCCCATACATATTGGACATACTTGTGTGTTTGGCGCTGAGCCAAACTCTGTTGAACAATTACAGAATATTTTTGTTTTTGTTGATAATTCTGCGTGTACTTCTAATCCAACTACTACTTCATAGTCATTGTTTGACATTTTGTTCTCCTTTATTTTTTAAATTCTGGTTTATAATTTTCTCTAAATTTAATTTGTTGTTCTATAGCATATGCGGCATTTAAGATTTTTTCTTCTTGGAATCTGCTTCCTATTAATTGCATTCCTATTGGCATGTTATTACTGTCTACTCCACATGGAATTGATATTGCTGGTACTGATGCAATATTAATTGATACTGTACAAATATCTGCTAAATACATTTCTAGTGGGTTGTTTGTTTTCGATCCTATATCAAATGCTGTTGTTGGTGCTACTGGTGTTAATAGTACATCATATTTTTTGAAACATTCATCAAATTTATTTTTTACATATGTTCTTACTTTTTGTGCTTTCTTATAAAAGGCATCATAGTATCCTGATGATAATACATAAGTTCCTAAGATTATTCTTCTTTTTACTTCTTTTCCAAATCCTTCTGTTCTTGATTTTACGAATAATTCTTTTAAATTTTTATAGTCTTTTGCTCTATATCCATATCTGATTCCGTCAAATCTTCCTAAGTTTGAACTAGCTTCTGCACAAGCAATTATATAGTATGCTGCTAATGATGATTCTGATACATCTAGTGAGCATTCTTCTACTATTGCACCTAATTTTTTGTATTCTTCGATTGAGTTTTCTAATGATTTTTTTACTTCTGGATTTATTCCTTCTCCAAAAAATTCTTTTGGTACTCCTATTTTCATTCCTTGGATTGAGTTTTTAAGATTTTTTGTATAATCAATTTTTTCTCTTTTTACAGATGTTGAATCATTTTCATCATGTCCTGCTATTATATTTAATAATAGTGCTGCATCTTCTACATCTTTTGTCATTGGTCCTATTTGATCTAGTGATGATGCAAATGCTACTAATCCTGATCTACTTACTAGTCCATAAGTTGGCTTTAATCCAACTATTCCACAGAATGATGCTGGCTCTCTAATTGATCCACCAGTGTCTGATCCCAAGGCCCATGGTACTAAGTTAGCTGCAACTGCTGCTGCGCTTCCTCCTGATGATCCTCCTGGTACTTTATTTAAGTTCCATGGATTTCTTGTTATTTTGGTTGCTGAATTTTCTGTCGAACTTCCCATAGCAAATTCGTCCATGTTTAGTTTTCCTAATATCGGTATATTTTTTTCTTTAATTTTTGTTATTACAGTTGCGTCATATGGTGATACAAAGTTTTCTAACATTTTTGAAGAACATGTTGTTTTAATTCCTTTTGTACAGATATTGTCTTTGATTCCTATTGGAATGCCTGATTCTGGATTCTTTGATTCTGCTATTGCTTCATCTAAACGCGTGCTTACAAATGCATTTACTTCTGGCTCTTTTTCATTGATTCTATCTGCATATGCTTTTGTTATTTCTTCAATTGTTATTTCTTTGTTTTTTACTTTTTCCATTAATTCGTGAACTGTTAAGTCAGTTAATTCCATTAATGTTCCTCCTCTATTTTAAAGTACCTTTGGTATCTTAAACATATTTCTATCTACTTCTGGTCCGTTTTCCATCATTTGGTCTATATTATCAAATTGTTTTACTTCATCTTTTCTAAATACATTATAGTCTTCTGTTGCTCCGATTGTTTCATCTAGTTTGCTTACATCTATTTTATCAATTGTTTCTGTATAATTTAAAATGTCTTCTAGATTTTTTAAATATTCGTCGATTTCATTTTCTTTTATTTCTAAATCTGATAATTTTGCTATGTGTAATAGTTCTTCTTTGCTTATCTTCATTAAGGTTTCCCTCCTTTTTCATATTTCATATTATACACTTGATATGCTTATTTTTCAAGGGTTATGGATTGTCTTTGTTTAATTATTTTGACATCAAAAATGGCCTAGATGTACTAGACCATTTGCTTTTATCAATATTATGGAGTTAATCGTTCTGGACCACGGAATAAAAACATTGCTTCTTTCAAACTTGGTAATTCTAATAGATTCATTATTATTCTATCAACTCCTATTCCAAATCCTCCGTGTGGTGGGCAACCATATTTAAAGAATTCTAAATAAAATTCTACATCTTTTTCTAGTCCTTTTTCTTTAGCTTGTTCTTTCAATATTTCATATCTGTGTTCTCTTTGTGCACCTGTTGTAATCTCTACACCTTTCCATATTAAATCATATCCTTGTGGAACTCCATTTTTTCTTAGATGATAGAATGCTCTTTTCCTTTTTCCGAAATCTGTTACAAATATAAATTCATGATTATATTTATCTTTTGCTAATTTTTCCAATAGTTTTTCTGCCTCTGTTGTTAAATCATCTTGTTCTTCTTCAGGACATTGATAATTATATCTTTTATTTAATTCTTCATAAACATCTTTTAATTTCATTCTTGGAAATGGTAAGCTTGGTACAATTATATCTACATCAAAATATTCTTTAATTTCTTTTTCATATTTTGCTTTAACCTTATTTAAAGCAAAATTTATCATTTCCTCTTCCATAATCATAACATCTTCATATGTATCAATGTTTGAGAATTCTAAATCAAATCCTGTAAATTCTGTTGCATGCTTTCTTGAGTGTGATTTCTCTGCTCTAAAAACAGGCCCACATTCAAAAATTCTTCCAAGCCCTGATGCAATTGCCATTTGTTTATAAAATTGAGGACTTTGTGCCAAATATGCTTTTGAATTGAAATATTTAACTTCAAATACTTCTGATCCGCTTTCGCTTGCTACTCCAATTAATTTTGGTGAGTGTATTTCTATAAATTCTCTTTCTATTAAAAACTCTCTACACGCATTAACAAATAGTGTTTGTATTTTTAACATTATTTGATTTTTATCTGTTCGTAAATCAAGCCATCTATAATCTAATCTTGTGTCAATAATTGTTTTTTCATCAATTGGATTTGCTTCTGCATAACTTGTTACTTCAACTTTATTTACTTGTACTTCTTTTCCTCCAAGTTTTACACTATCATTTTCAATTAATTCCCCCTCAACAATAACTGTTGCTCCTGGAATTAATTTAGAGAAAACTTCGCCCACTTCCGGAAATTTAATTTTATCAATAAATAATTGAATTTTTCCAGAAAAATCTTTCAATATTACAAATTGCATTGATTTTTTATCTCTAATTGTTTCAATTATTCCATGAAATTTAACTTGTCCTTTTTGTAATTTTGTTATTTGAGATATCATATTATTTCTCCTTTTGTAATATCTTTTATAATTCTTCAGTTTTATATGTTATATAACCTTCATAATTATAGCTTTGATCTATACCTTTCATGTATACTTCATGATTATTAATTTCGTCTGTTAATGCTAAATTTAATATATTCTTTATTTCAGTATCCTTTATTGGGCTTCTTTCCATTGCTAGTAAGTAATCTTCCTTATCTACCTTTTCCCAATCAATTACTTTTTTTATTTCATTTTTTAAAATATGATCAAGCCATATCCTTGTACTTCTTCCGTTTCCTTCTCTGAATGGATGTGCTATATTCATTTCAACGTATTTCTCAATAATCTCATTAAAATTAGATTGTGGCATTTTATCTATATTATTTAATGATTCTTTTAGATACATTAATGGCGCAAATCTAAAATTTCCTTTTGCGATATTTACATCTCTTATTTGTCCTGCAAAGTTGTATACTTCATCAAATAAATACTTATGAATAAATTGCAGTGTTGAAAATTTGCCTGCTGGTAGTTCTACTAACATGTTTTTTTCAAATAATTCTTTTGCTTTTTTCTTACTTATTTTTTCTTCTAAATCATATTGTTTTATTTTATTTAACAAAATACTTTATCCTCATTTATTATTTGCTTTTTGTTGATTTTTTAGTCGCTTTCTTCTTTGTTGTAGCTTTCTTGGTTGCTGTCTTTTTTGTTGTTTTTTTCTTTGTTGTTGTCTTTAATTCATCATCATTTTCTGATGGTGTCCACACTTCACCTACTTTGGGAGCATTCCAAGAAATGTATTTACATGATGTTTCATCATTGTGATTATTGCTACAGATATAGTAGTTACGGCCTCTTTTTGTTTTGCGAACATAAACTTCTGCTCCACATACTGGGCATGGATTTGCAGCTTTTTCTACAAATGGTTTGACATTTTTACATTCTGGATATCCACTGCATGCTAGGAATTTTCCATAACGTCCGTATTTTATCGCCATTGGCTTTCCACATTTTTCACACATAATGTCAGTTAATTCATCTTTTAATTCAACATGTTCAAGCTCTTCATCTACTTTTGATAATTCTTTTGAAAATGGTGTATAAAAATCTCTTATAACTTTTTTCCATTTTTCTTTACCTTCTGCTACTGCATCTAACTCATTTTCTATACCAGCTGTGAACTCTACGTTTACAATGTCTTTGAAGTTTTCTACTAATAATTTATTTACAATTTTTCCAAGATCTGTTGGAACTAATTGTTTCTTTTCACGTTTTATATATCTTCTATCTACAATTGTTGAAATAATTGTTGCATATGTACTTGGGCGTCCAATACCGTTTTCTTCAAGTGCTTTTACAATACTTGCTTCTGTAAATCGAGCTGGTGGCTCTGTGAAGCTTTGCTTTGTGTCTATTCTATCTTTTTTCAATTCTTCATTTTCTACTAATTCTGGAATTGATTCTTCTCTATCTTCGTTTGAATTGTCGTCAGTATCTTCTACATACAATGTCATGAATCCTTTAAATCTTAAAGTTTGTCCATTTGCTTTAAAATTGTATGTTTTGTTTGATACTGTTGAATCAATATTCACTGCAACTGTATCATAGATTGCTTCTGACATTTGGCTGGCTAAAAATCTATTATAGATTAGTCTATATAGTTTGTATTGATCCGGTGTTAGATTTTCTTTTATTTCTTCTGGGTTTAAGTCAATATTGGTTGGTCTAATACCTTCATGTCCATCCTGTGCATCGCTTTTAGTTCTATAATATCTATTTTCATAATATTTATCACCATATTTAGCTGTTATGACTGATTTAGCTACTGCTCTTGCCTCTTCTGAGATTCTTGTTGAATCTGTTCTCATATATGTTATTAAACCAATTGTTCCTCTACCTGTTACCTTTACACCTTCATATAGTCCTTGTGCTACTTGCATTGTTTTACGCAATTGGAATCCTAATTTTCTTGCTGATTCTTGTTGCATTGTTGATGTTGTAAATGGTGGTGCAGGTGTCTTTTTTCTTGTGCCTTTTTTAATGTTTGTTACTACATATTTTGATTTTTCAATATCTTTTAAAATTTCATCTACTTCTGCTTTTGAATGTAATTCAATCTTTTTGTTATTAATTGTCGTTAAATGTCCTTGAAACATTTTTCCTTTTTTATCAAAAATTGCATAGATATTCCAATATTCTTCTGGAATAAATTTCTCTATCGCTTCTTCTCTCTCACATATCAATCTTACTGCTACTGATTGAACTCTTCCTGCTGATAAACCTCTTTTTACTTTTTTCCAAAGCAATGGGCTTATTTGATATCCCACAATTCTATCTAATACACGTCTTGCTTGTTGAGCATCTGTTATATCTAAATCTATCTTTCTTGGATTTTTTATTGATTCTTTTATACATTTTTCTGTTATTTCATTGAATGTTACTCTGCATAAAGAATCAGTTGGTATTCCTAATATATATGCCAAATGCCAAGCAATTGCTTCTCCCTCACGATCCGGGTCGGTTGCTAGATATATTTGTTTAGCTTTTTTTGCTTCTTTTTTCAATTCATTTATTAGAGGGGCTTTTCCACGAATATTTATATATTGTGGTTCAAAGTCATTTTCGATATCTACTCCTAATTTTGATTTTGGCAAGTCTCTTACATGTCCTACTGATGCAACTACTTTATAAGTTTTTCCTAAAAACTTCGATATTGTATGTGCTTTTGATGGTGACTCGACTATTACTAATTTATCTGCCATTTTGCTTCCTCTCTTATTTCATGATTGTTTCATAAATTTTTTCTTCTACATTTTCTATTGCTAATTTTCTTGAATTTTCTGACATTTGTTTTAATTTGTTTTTATCTTCTATTAATTCAATTATTGTTTTGTCTAATATATCAGTATTTAAATCTTTGTCAAGTATTACTTTTGCTGCATTTGCTTTTTCTATTGCTCTTGCATTATATTCTTGATGATTTTCTGCTGCAAATGGAAATGGTACTAATATCGCTGGCTTTCCTACATTTTCAATTTCTATTATTGTCATTGCTCCACTTCTTGATACTACTAAATCTGATATGTTCATTATTTCTTCCATATTATATATGTATGGTAGTATTCTTGCATTTTTTATGTTTTCTATATCTTTTCCTTTTTCTGCTAAATATTCTTTTATTTCTTCAAAATTCTTTTTTCCTGGAGCCCAAATTATTTGGTAATTATTTTCTTTTATTACTAAATCTTCTACAGCTGTATTTATGCTTTTTGCTCCTTGACTTCCTCCGAATACTAAGATAATTGGTAATTTTGGATTTAATCCTAATTCTTTGATTTTGTCATCTTTTTGTTCTTCTGTCAAATTTAGACATTTCGTGTTAGTCGGTGTTCCTGTTACAACTGTATTTACTTTTGAATTTAATTTATATTTTGCTTCTTTAAATCCTAACAATACATATTTTGCTTTTTTTGACATCAATTTTGTTGCTATTCCTGGCAATACATTACTTTCATGTATTATATATGGGATTTTTAATTTTTGTGCTGCACGACATACTGATAATGTAATATATCCACCTGTTCCAATTACTAAATCTGGTTTAAATTCTTTTAAGATTGTTTTTGCTTCACTTATTGAATGAATTGTTTTTATCAATCTTTTTAAATTCTCTATTGTTGGCTTTCTATATACTCCATAAGCTCCAATATGTTTTATCCCATAACCGGCTTTAGGAACTAGATCATTTTCTAGTCCCCTATCTGTTCCTATAAATATTATTTCTGAATCAGGTTGTTCTGATTTTATTTTGTTTGCTATTGCTATTCCTGGATTTATATGTCCACCTGTTCCTGCAGCTGCAATGACTACTTTCATTGATTTGCTCCTTCTTGAACGTCTTTTGTTTTTTCTTCTATCTTTGCATTTCTTGATATTCCTAATAGTATTCCTACTGATATTAGTAATATTATTAATGATGTATTTCCATAACTTAAAAATGGTAATGATATACCTGTGTTAGGTATTGTATTTGTTACAACTCCGATATTTAAAAATGCTTGTAATATTATTAAACTTGTTATTCCTGTTGCTACTAATTTACTGAATCTATCTTTTACTCTTGCTACAATTAAATATCCTCTTATTGCAAATGCTATAAATAGTCCAATAACGACTATTGCTCCTACTAATCCTAGTTCTTCTGTAATTATTGCGAAAATAAAGTCGTTGTGTGCTTCAGGTATATATAAATATTTTTGTTTACTTTTTCCTAATCCTACTCCAAATAATCCTCCAGATGAAATCGCATATAAACTTTGAACTGTCTGGTATGATGTTCTTATTGGATTATCGCCTTCCCATGTATGTAGCCAAGCTGCTAATCTATTTCCTCTAAAGCCTTTTATTATTGCATTTCTGCCTATGATGAAACCTCCTGATACTAATGCAACTAATAATCCAAAGCTTTTTCCTAAATCAGCCATTTTTATTGAGCTCATTGCTGTTATTATACTTACTATTAATGTTACTATTATTGCGGCACTTGCATGATTTTGTACTTTTAATAATATTGCAATTATTGGTATTATTGCTACAAATGGTTTTAAAAAATAATTTTTGAATTTTGTAAAATCTATATTTGTGTCACTATAATAACCAGAATATGCTATTATTAAAAATAATTTTGTTAGTTCTGATGGTTGAAATGTTATAGGTCCAAACTTTAACCATCTTGTTGCACCTTTTGCACCTGTTCCTAATCCTGGTACTATTACAATTAGCGCTGATGCTATTGCTAAGAGATAAAATAGTTTATATGATTTTTTTAGTTTAGTAATATCAAATATCGATATTATAAACATCATAATAATTCCTACAACTGCTCCTAAAACTTCTTTATTAAAAAAATAGTAACTATTGTTATAATTTATTAGAGCTGATGGTGCACTTGCTGATAATACCATTACTAATCCTATTAAAGTCAATATTATAGTAATTGTTACTAATATGTAATCAAGTGTTCCCTTATTTTTTATATCATTAAAATTTATTATCTTTTTATTAGTTTTTTCTTTTTTCTTTGTTTTTGCCAAAACTAATCCTTTCTTCTTTTGCTAAATTATTAATAATCCGATTCCACAAGCTACTAATGTTACTGCACAGAATACTATTACTACTGTTGTTTCTTTCCAGCCACATAATTCAAAATGATGGTGAATTGGTGACATTTTAAATAATCTTTTCTTTGTTTTTTTATAATATAACACTTGTAAAATTACTGATAGTGTTTCTGCTATTGGTATTATTGCTATTATTAATAATAATAACGGTATTTTTAAATATAATGTTATTCCAGCAATTGCTCCTCCTAATAATAGTGACCCTGTATCTCCCATGAATACATGTGCTGGATAAATATTGAATAATAAGAATCCTAAACTTGTTCCCATTATTATTGAGCCAAATATTGTTGTTTCTTTTATATTCCACATTATTGAAATTATGGTTAATGTCGCTATTATTAATGTTGTTACACCTGTTGATAATCCATCTATTCCATCTGTTAAATTTACTGCATTTGTTGTTCCTAATATTACTAATACTGCAAATATTACATATAACCATACTGGCATTGTTACGAATTTATTTAAAAATGGTATGTATATATCTGTTCCATTCTTAAAGATCGTTATTAATAATGTTATATAAATTATTGATATTATTAATAATCCTGCCATTTTTGCTTTTGGACTTAGTCCATCTGTATTTTTTTTGACAACTTTTTTATAATCATCTATAAATCCTATGAGACCAAATCCCAATGTTACAAATATCATTGGGAGTAGTCTTGTTGCTATTTCTGATTGGTCTTTTGCATAGTCGAAAAACAAGAATGCACTTAATATCAATGTTGAAATTATCATTATAATTCCACCCATTGTTGGTGTTCCTGATTTTCCTAGATGTGATTGTGGACCATCTTCTCTTTCGGATTGTCCTGCCTTTAGTTTTCTTAATATTGGTATTACTACAAATGCTATTACTATGCTTGTAAAAAATGATAGTAGTAATATCTTTATATGGAAACTCATTTAATTATTTTCCTCCTTTGGAATCAGCTTTTACTGAATTCTCATTGTCTTTAACTTCTTCCATACCGTTAATAATTTCTTTTATTATGATTCTTTCATCATAAGGATGTTTTTTATGATTTATTTCTTGATATGTTTCATGACCTTTTCCAGCTAATACGATTAGGTCATTCTTTTTAGCCATTTTAATTGCTTTTTTGATTGCTTCTGTTCTATCTACTATTACTTCATATTTTCCTTTTGTCTTTTTTATTCCTTCTTCAATTTGATCAACAATTTTTTGTGGATCTTCTGTTCTTGGATTGTCTGAAGTTATTATTGTATAGTCTGCAATTTTTCCTGATATTTCGCCCATTGCTGGTCTTTTTGTGCTATCTCTGTCACCACCACAACCGAATACTGAAATGACTCTGCCTCTTGTGTATTCTTTTACTGATTGTAAAATGCTTTCTAAACTTTTTGGTGAATGTGCATAATCAATCATTATTGTTAATCCTAGTTTGTTGTCTACAAGTTCATTTCTTCCTGGTACTCTAATTGTTTCTAAAGCTTCTTTTACTTTTTCTATATCACAGCCTAATTTCAATGCTATTGATAATGCTGCTAATGTGTTGTATACACTAAATCTTCCTGGTATTCCTGTTCTAATTCTTTCGTTCTTATTGTTTACTCTTACTCTAAAATCTACATAAGAGTTTGTTATTGTTATGTCTTTTGCTAATATGTCACATGTGTTGTCAATTCCATAAGTTTGTATGTTTCCATTATTTATAATACTTGGGACTAATCTCGTTTTTAAATCATCTGCATTTACATATCCATATTTACACATTTCAAATAATCTTAATTTTGAATTGAAATAATCTTCCATATCTGGATGTTCGTTTTTACTAATATGATCTTCTGATAAATTTGTAAATACTCCTATGTCAAAATCACTTCCATCAACTCTGTGTAGTTTTAAACTTTGTGAAGATACTTCCATTACTACTACATCACATTTTTCATTTGCCATTTGTGCAAATATACTTTGTAGTTTTACGCTATCTGGTGTTGTTCTATCACTATCTTCTAATTTTTTATCTCCTATATATATTGCTATTGTTCCAATTAAGCCTACTTTTAATCCTTGTTTTTCTAATAGTTGTTTTACCATAAATGATGTTGTTGTTTTTCCTTTTGTTCCTGTAATTCCAACTAATTTAAATTTTCTTGATGGATCATCATAATAATTGCAAGCACATTTGGCTACTGCGATTCTTGTGTCTGGACATGATACTAATGTTATACTGTCAACTGCTCCAATTTCGCTTAATTCCTTTGCTACTTCTGTTACTAATTCGTCATTTATTAATATTGCTGATGCTCCTTTTAATATTGCATCTCTTATATATTGATGACCATCTACTTCAAATCCTTTTATTGCTACAAATAAATCTCCTTGTGCAACTTTTCTAGAATCTGTTTCTATTTTGTTTATTTCTGTTTCAATATTTCCTTTTGCTTTTAATGATTCAATTCCACTTAATATTTCTTTTAATTTCATTATTATATCTCCGTTCTTTTTGAGATTAGTTTTTATTAAAATCTTAACAATAACTCCTTATATATTATAAGCATAAAAACATTAATAAATCAATCAAAATAAGAATGATTTCTATTATTTTTTAGAAATCATTCTTTAATTTTTTACAAATAATTTAATTATTTTTGATATTATAGTTTCCTCTGTTTTTGGACTTTCTTGTAGTGATTTTACATAGTCTTTTTTGTCTAAATTTATATATACTTTTTGACTATTTGTTAATTTTTGCATTCCTAGTTTTTCTTTTGCTTCTCTTTCTATATTTGAGATATTCATGTCTCTTTCAATGCTTACTTTTAACTGGTCATTTTGTTTTTCTATTTCAATTAAATTTGATTTTAATTTTTCTCTTGCTGCTAATTTTGCATTTAGCATTGCATATCTTATACATAATATTAATAAAAAGGCAAAAACTAACATTGAAACTATAATTGTTTTTGTTGTATTTACTAAAGCGGTGTTTTTATTTACTACTCTTTTTTTTGTTTTATTACTATTTTTTGTGACTTTAACAGACCTAGTCTTACTAGGTTGGATTTTTCTCGGGCTTGTCTCATATTCATAGTAATTAGCCATTTTAGTAGTTACACCTCTTTTCTTTCGAATATTCTTAATTTAGCACTCTTACTTCTTGAATTAATTTTTAATTCATCATCTGTTGCTATAATTGGTTTTTTGGTTAATGATTTTCCATAGCATATTGGATTGCATATACATATTGGTATATCTTTTGGGCATGTACATTCGCCTTCTGCTTTTTTGAATGCGTCTTTAACTGCTCTATCTTCCAATGAATGGAATGTTATTACACATAACCTACCATTATCTTTTAAGCATTTTATTGATTCAAGTATTGTTTTTTCTAATGGTTCTATTTCATTATTTACTTCAATTCTAATTGCTTGAAATGTTCGTTTTGCTGGATGTCCATCTTTACCTGCTGGTTTTGATTTTGCAATAATTTCAACTAATTGTTTTGTTGTTTTTATTGGTTCATTTTTTCTGTAATTTACTATATTTCTAGCAATTTGTCTTGAATATCTTTCTTCGCCATATTTATATATGATATCTGATAATTCTTTTTCTGAATAAGTATTTATGACATCATAAGCTGAAAATGGTTGTGTTTGGTCCATTCTCATATCTAATTCGTTATCTGAGTTATAACTAAAACCTCTGTTTCGTTCGTCTAGTTGATATGATGATACTCCTAAATCTAATAAAATACCATCTACCTTTTCTATTTCTAATTCTGCTAATATTTCTTTGATATCATCGTGATTGCCATGTACCAATTTTTTGTTTGAATATTCTTTAAGCCTTTCTGATGCTGCTTTTAATGCATCATCATCTCTGTCTATTCCTATTAATAGTCCTTTTTTTGATAATCTTTTTATTATTTCACTGCTATGACCTGCTCCACCTAATGTTCCATCTACATAGATTCCATCTGGTTTTATATTTAGGCCATTTATGCATTCTTCTAGCATTACTGGAATATGTTCAAATTTCAATTCACTTCTCCAAATTTAGAATTTTTGGTTGGCATATTGCTATGCCAACCTCTTTTGTACATTTGCAATCTTTTGTTTCTTACTCTTTTTTCTTTTGTATTTTTAATTTTTGTCTTAAGTGTATCTATATAAACTTTTGTAAAAAAGGTTATACCTCTTCAATTCCATTTTATACCACTTTAACTGATTGTAATATATAAAAAAATAAAATGCAATACTTTTTTTGCATTTTATTTTCTTTTAAATTACATATATTATTTTTGTTTTTTATTTTAATTATTTCTTCTATCTATGACATACGTACTTCCGCAGATAGTTTTGGCAAGGTGTTTTACAGATGCTCCTGCTTCGCCTATTTCTAGAGGATTTTTAAATTTTCCTTCTTTGACCTCTACGGCTCCAATGGATACAGTTGTCAAGGGGAACTCTTCAATTGTTCCTTTTCTATTTTCAACTTCTAAAAATCCGTTTAATAAGTCTTTTTCATCAAAATAATGTTTCACTTTGTTATCAAATTCTATAATAATGTTTTGGCAAACTTTTTCGAAATTTTCTCCTTCGACAATTCCCACAAAGTCGTCTCCCCCTATGTGTCCGACGAAATTGTTTTCTCCACCTTTAATATTTAATATATTATCTGTTAAGATTTTGGCAGTGAATTTTATTATTTCGTCACCTTTTGAAAAGCCATAAGTATCATTATATGCTTTAAAGTTATCTAAATCTACATATAACATTGCGAATTTAATATTATTTTGTATTCTTCTCTTCATTTCCGCAGTGATTTGGACATTTCCAGGAAGACATGTTAATGGACTTACTGTTCTATTTGAATTTAATAATCTCATTATATTTCTAATACTTAGATATATTACTTCTTTGTTATATGGCTTTTTGAAATATAATTCTATATCGTTATTCAATATTTTTATTTCATGATTTACATCTGTATTTGATGAAATTACTATAATTGGTGTTATTGAATTGTTTTCATCACTTCTTATAACTTTTGCTAAATCTATTAGATCACAACTTAAGCAGTCTTCATTTATTAATAAAATATCTGGAATATGTTTTAAAATTACTTTAAATTCTGATTGATTGAATCTTTTTAATTTTATTCCATGGTCTTTTTTAAATTCTGATGTCAAATCATTAAATATTGTTTCATCATTATCCAATATATATATATCTTTCATTTGTACTAAGCTCCTGTTTCAATTTCTTTAACTTTTTGTTGTCCTTGCACATTTATTACAGTTACTATTATTTTATGTTTTGTTTTGCCAACATCCATTGAGGTATTTACTTCTTTAAGGTTTAATGGAGTGTCTCCTGTATTTGAAATAGATCCGTCAACATTTACTTCTATTTTTGATATTCCTATTTCATCTGTGGCCTTTATATTCAAAGTTCCATTTTTACTTGATAATTCTACTTCTGGTACTATTAATCCTTTTATTGCTTTCTTTAATGTTTCTATATTTTCTTCACTATCTGATGCTTCTATTACTAAAATATTGTTTCCTGCTGGTATATCTAAAGAAAATGTGTATTCTTTCTTGCCTTTATCAAATAATACTTTTTCTTGTTTTCCTCTTGTAGTTATTTCCAAGTTTTGTGTTGATGAACCATTTGTTGATATTTCTCTATATTTATCCCATTCATAAGTTAAATATGATAATTGTGTATCATCTTTTGCTGTTATTTTAATTTTTCTTTTATCTGTTTCATCTTGTGTAATTGTAATTTCTGGATTTTGGCTATCATTTGATTTCTTTATATATTGTTTTTGATAATCTCTTTCATTTCCATAATAGTCTGTTACTGTTATTTTTAATATATTATTTCCTTGTGGAATTGTTATGATTTGTTCAATATTTAGTTTATTATTTCCTTGAATTGCTGTTGATTCGCCTTCATTCCATTTGTATGATACTAGCCTTACTGGTTTTCCAGATGATATTTTTAATGTTACTTTGCTACCTTGTTTTGATTCTCTTATTTCAAGTTGTTGGTCAATTTGTTTTGGCTTTTCTGTTAGCTTTCCATATACTCCCATTGATATCATTGCAATTCCAAATATTAATATGATAATTGCAAACATCTTTACACTTTTATTTAATGCTAATTTGTTTGTGCCTCTTGGATCTATTCCATATCTTGGTGCTATTCTATTTAAATTTGAACCTTCTCTCAATATCTGATTCATATTTCTCCTTATTTAATTACAAATTTTTTGATTATAATTGTTCCTATTATTACAATTAAAATTGCTATTATTGTAATTATTATAATTGCTTTAGTATTTTTTTCTTTTTTGATTATTATAACATCTGCGCTATCTTGATCATTTTCTTTATCATTATTGTTATTTGGAGTTGAATTAATGTCAGGCGTATTACTATTATTTGTGGCTTGACCTATCTCTGCTGAATTTGACATTAATTTTGAATTTTCATTTTCTTCTGACCATGTTAATGTTATTGTCGTAGTTTTTGACTCTCCAGGATTTATTATTTCATTTTTTAATTCTTTGTTTACTATTCTTCCATCAATTTTTTTCCATTTTGGATTGTCTGCTGGATTAAATTTTAATCCTGTTGGTACATAGTCTATGATTTCTGTTGCATATCCTGGTATTTCTCCTAAATTTGAAATTGTTATTAAATATTGAATTTTATATACTGTATTTTCTAATTCATTTTTATTTTTTTCTATTTTGAGTGTTTCTTTAGGCTTTTGTAATTTTACAGGATTTGTTGTTTCTATTCCATCTTTTATTATTGATATGTTTTGAATATTTAGTTTTAATGCTAAATCAAAATATTTTTCATACAATTGTTCAATGTCTTGATCATCTTCACCTTCTGTCCATTTACTTGGTGTTGAATCTTGATCATCTACTGGATTTCCACTTGAATCACTATCTTCTGCTATTTCTGCTTTATTTATTATTATTCTATTTTGTGGAACTTTTTCTTTTACTTTAAATTCTATTTCTACATCTTTATATTCAGGTGTTGTCATTGTCTTTGAATTAAAATATTTTATTAGATTATCGTCTTTATTCTTTTCTTTATTTTTTGATAAGTAATCTGTTGCTAAATATTTTACTTTTGACATATCTTGTACTGGTTGATTTGCTTCATCTACATAAAACCAGCCGTATTTTTTATTTATTTCGCTTTCTGGCAAATATTCTAATGATTCTGATATTTCATTTCTGATCAATGATGCGTATCCATCTTGAGTTCCTTCATTATATATTCTTATTGTGAATTTTACTGTATCTTGGTTTTCAACTCTTATTGGGTCTTTTACAGTTTTATATGTCATTGTTGTGATTTCTTGTCCAGTTTGATTTAATTGGCCATAATTAGTTGAGTCTACTGTTGGTATTCTGTCTTTTATATCAGTGTTATTTACTTTTGTTAAAAATTGTTTTAATGCTAAATCAAATTTTTGTAATATTACTTTTTCAAAATCGTCATCATCTTCTTGACCTTGATAATAGTAATCTCTATCATCTAGTGCTGTTTTATTAGCTTGATTGCCTCTATATTCTGATAATTTATCATCTGATGGTATACTCGCATTTTTTCTATCATCTCTATCTACTATATTTGATTGATTAGAGCTTTTAGAAATCTCTGATATAGATGTTATTATCTTTAATGGTGGGACATTGTTCTTTACTTTTAATTGTAATTTTATGTCTTTATAATTTAGTGTTTGATTATCAAAACCTTTTATTATATTTTCTTTATCTTTTTCTGCTGATAAAAGTGTAGTTTTTAGAGTTCTTTGTGTTGCGTCATTTGCATCTAATACCCATCCATTTGCTGCATTGAAGTCATTATTTACAAATTCTAATTCTGGTGGTAAGTGTTCTGTTATTTCGTCTGCATAACCATCTATATTTCCTTCATTATAAATCCTTATTACATATGTTACTATGTTTCCTGGCGCAATTGTTACCGGATTTTTCTTATGCTTATATATTGCTGTTGTTGATGTTGCTTCGATTATTGGTTTTGTATCTACAACTGGTTCTCTATCATATTTGTTTTGATCTTTTAGTTCTCTATTGTTTACGGAGATGATGAATTTTCTTAATGCTAAATCAAAATATCTTCCTTTTAATAATGCAATTTCTACATCATCATCATCTTCATAGCCTTTACCTCTCTCTGATTCTCCCCAATTGTATCCAATTTTGCTTTGATCACTTAGATTATTTGGTGTTGAATCTCTATCACTTATTGAATTGTTGTTATAATCTGCTATCTTTGTTATTTCTACAATATTTCTTAAGAAATTATCGTCTGAATTAGTTATTGCAGTTACTCTGCATTGTAATTGTATATCTATATAACTTAATGAATATTTTTTATCTTTTGGTTGTAAGTTGAATTTTTGTATTAATTGATTTGCGCCATATTCTGTTTTTATTGTTTTATTGTCAGATGTTGTAGCTTGCCATCCATATCTCCTATTAATTTCACTTTGATCTGGTGATACAAATTCTAATCCTGCTGGTATATAATCTGTAATTTTTTTTGCATATCCATTTATTTGACCTTCATTATAAATTCTAATGGTGTATGTTATAATATCGCCACTGCTTACATTTATTGGTTGTTTTGAATGTGTTTTTAATGCTGTTGTTCCATTACTTAATTCTGCATTTTTTGTTGCTAATTTTCTCAAATTTTCTTGTGTTATTTGTGGCTCTCTGCTTTCAAATTTTTTACTTATTCCTCTTGAGTCAATTACTGATGATATATATTCTCTTACGGCTAAATCAAATTCTGGCGTTCCATTTTTTATATTTATTGTTTTTTCATTATAGTATTGATTTAATTCATTTTTTACTACTACTACTGGTTGATTATTATTTATTGTGTTTGGTGATGATGTCCAATATCTCAATACTGCTCTATTTGATGTTCCTGATGCTACGATTCTTAAACTGTTTATTGATGTTGTTCTTGGCAATACTATATAAAAATCATTTCCTATTATATTGTTCACTTTTTCTGAAAAACTACTTCCACTTACTTCATTTCCATTTGCATTTACTATTCTTAAATTTGAAATTAATGAGTTTCCATTATATGCATTTAATCTTAATTGTGCATTTCCGTTAATGTCTACTCTGTATGGACCTACTAAATAATTTTCTCCATCCAAATTTGATACTGCGTCGTCTGCATTGAAATTTATTGTTCCTTGATTGATATTTTGATATGTATAACCATTGTTTACTGCATTATTAGCGCCATTTATTAAGTAACTGAATATCCTATCTATTGGAGTATTGTTTGTGTTATAATAATATTTTTCTTTGACAGATGTATTTCTATTATTTTTTCTTACATACAAATCTATTCCATTTGGTATTGATTCTGGATTATTAGTATATGCCCAGATTGCTATTTGTTGAATTGATTCTAGAATGTCTCTTAATTCATCTTGTGTCATTTGTTCCTTATTTCCGATAAATTCTGCTCTTGACACGCCTGATTGTTCAAATAATCCATTTAATGATGTTTCATTATTTATATCTGCTACATTATTTAATATCCATATCAATTTATTATAGTTTTGGTCATTTATGCTTAAATTCCTTAATGCCATATAGTCTATAGTGTTTGGCTTTGTCATATCATAAATTTGTGTGTATGGTACAATTCTAGTATTTATTCTACTTCCAAATCCTATTCCATTTCTTAAACAGTATATTGGCATATTATAGTCATAAGAACCTATTCCACTTGTGGATTCGTTTTTTATTATTTTAAAAACTGGCTTATATGTTCCATCACTTGTTCTATATGTGTATGCACCTGTTCTTTTTGAGTTTCCTAATTCGTATAGCCCTAAGTATAGTGGGCTTGAGCTTGAATCTACCGCTTGCGTAATATTTTTAATTAAAACTATTATGCTTATTAATATTATTGCGATAATTATCTTTTTTATTTTTTTCATATAAATTACCTTTCAGTATTAAAAATAATTCAATTCTATATTTATTCTTATTTATATTATCATATTGGCTTATTTTTTTCAAAGATTTTTCCTTACATGTTTTGGAAAAATCTATTGCATAAAAAAAGGACAAGATTTGCATCTTATCCTTTTAATCTGGAGGCGCCACTCAGAATCGAACTGAGGATATGAGTTTTGCAGACTCTTGCCTTACCACTTGGCCATGGCGCCATATTTGATTTTAAATAAAAAAATGGAGCGGGAAACGGGGCTCAAACCCGCGACCTTCGCCTTGGCAAGGCGACGCTCTATCAACTGAGCTATTCCCGCATGTGTAATTGACTTAGTATTTAGCTGTTTCCTAACGTCAATTACTATATTAACAAATTTTATTTTAGTTGTCAATAATTTTCTTTTACTTTTTAAGATTTATGTTGAAACTATATACCTTTGAAGCTTTTTGTGAGCTATTTCTTTCACTACCATTATAATTATTTACTATTCTTACTACATTAAATGACATTTTACTTGCATTTATTGGTTTATCAAAATATTTATAAAATACTACGGCTCTTGTTGTTGTTTCTCCTGGATATAAAACGATTCCTTGGGAGTCTGTATTTATTGAATGTCTTTCTTCTCCTCCAACATTTAATGTGATTTCTGCTCCTGCTGTACTATCTGCAATTATAATATATTTATCTGTTTTATTAGTTATTTTTATATTATATTGTTCTGTTTTATAACTTACTTCTTTTGAAGCTATTTCTACTGCTATATTTTCATCTTGATTTTTAAAGTCTACTTTTTCTTTGTCTATATATCCATAGTCGGCTATTCTATAATCTTTTCCTACTTTTGATACAGTTAATAATTCATTATATGTTTTATAATTTCCACTTGTTCCTGTTTTTTCAATGTTGTCTGATACAGTTACTTTATATATATATCTTTTTCTATAATTTGAATATGCTTGAAATGTCGCTACTTTGTCCTTATTATATATTGTTGCTGTTCTTTGTTTGAAATTCTCAATATTGTTATCATAATTAAATGATTTACATTCTTCTGTTAGTAGATTGTAGGCTTTTGCATAATCTCCTGATATTAATGAATCTGTGTATGCTCTTAATGTTTCATTTATTGATTTTTCTTGTGATTTTGGTACAGTATTGTCTGTCATTATTGCAACATTTGGTGTGTATGATGAACTTAAAGTTAGCTTTTTAGGAAGCTTTTTTAAATATCCATTTATTAAAAATCCTATAAGCCATATTGTTAATGCTATTCCTATGTATTTCCCATATTTTCTGAAAAAACTTGTTATCCATAATTGAATTTTATAATTTAATTTCATCATTTCTCCTTAATTTAATTGGAATGATATTTCGTAATTATTGTTTGTTATTTCTTTTACTACTATTCTTTGTGTTAATGTTTTGAAATTAGTATTAAATGAATCTGTTATATTTACTGTTAATATGTACATGTCACCATTTCTATTTATTGTATCATATTCAATACTACTTGTACTTGGATATGTTTTTTTACAGTATTCTATAAATTTATTGATATCTGTAAAATTTGCTTGTTTAAATTCTGGATTTAGTTTTGAATATGCTTTTTCATATTGTTTTGTGTCTATTAATCTCATGTATTGTCCAAAATATATTTGCATTCTTCGACGTTCATCTGATTTTATTGTTTTCTTTGAAATGTTTTTGTCGATTTCAGTTTCTTTTGTTTGAAATGTTGTTTGTGGTGTTAATGTTGCTAAATCTGATGTGTCTATTTCTTTAGAGTGCTTTGATTTTTTTATTATATTATTTACTATTATTATTAATATTATTGCTATTAATGCTATTAGTGGTATTAATATTTTTTTCTTCATTTTTCTTCCTATTATTCTGCTGATATTATGACATTTGGTTGTATAGCTTCTGTCATTGAAAGTTTTAGGGTGAATTTCATTGTTTTATTAGATGATGTTGATATGAATAATGTTAATTCTTGATAGTCTTTAGAATTTTGATTTTCATTTTGTTTTGATATAGTTGTATCTGTTACTGTTACATTATTTGACCAATTTATACTATAAATTTTCTTTAATATTTTTTGGAAATCTTCTTCATTGTTTATCCCCATATTTAACATTGATTCCTTATTATTATCATAATATTCTAATCTTTTATTATTTGATTTTCGGTCTAACGTTTCTTCAATTTTTTTGATTGATTGTGTAAAGTTTGTTATCTTTTCTGCTAATCCTTTATGTAATGCTGCTCCTACATAAATTCTTTTTAATGTTTCTACTATTACATCATAATCATTTATTGATATTGATGCATTATCCTTTATTGGTATTTGTATCAAAAAATATAATCTTCTGTTTTTAGTTAGAATTATTTCATAAGGAACTTCAATATAATCAGATTGCTTTAATATTTTATTGTAACTTAGAATCGAGCTGGAAATTTCACTTGTTTCTTTCATTTCTGATTGTTTTATCTGATTCCAGATTTTTATATAAATTTCATCAGAATATATATTTATATCGCTTTGTTTTTCTTTTTTATATATTTCTTTTATTTCATCAGTTTTTTTACCTTTTAATTTTGTTAGCATATCTTTGATTGTTGAATTTGTAAAATTGTATAATACTCTTTGTAATTCATCTTTGCTTACTGTTACTTGATTTGCTTTATAAAATTCTTCGATTCCATCTATATATTTGCTTTTAATTTTTGTATCATCTAAAGTTGTACTAGTTTTTTCTTTTATATATTGTTCAATTTTTAAATTTGTTTCTCTTAAACTCTTTCTTAATATATGTATTCTTAAAATATTTATATTAATAGAGAGTAATATAAACACAAATATTATAAAAATAATTTTTTTTGTATTTTGGTTCATACTACTCCCTCCATTATAGTTTAATTTTTATTTCATTTTTGTTATTTGAAAGTTTTAATAGTACATTAAAGCTTTGTAATGATTGAAATGTTAATTTTAATTGAAATTGTGTATATTTATCTGTTTTTTGCATTGTATTTGGTACTATTTCAATATATAGGATTTCACAATTATTTTTGTTTGATACAGATTTTAATGATTTCATATAGCTAAATACTGATTGTACATCTTGAAATCCATTTTTTTTATATCTTTCATATATTTGTTTTACTTCTTCTGGATTATATTCATTATATTTAAACATTTTATAATTATTTGAAGATAAACTATTCATTGCTTTTTGTATATCTTTTGATTTTACTTTGCCTTTATATTCTATAAAGATTTCCTTTAAATAAAGCTGTTGTAAACTGGCTTCTTCTTTTATATCATTTCTATATGCTATTTGTTGTATTACTATTAATATTAACAATGCAATAATTGTTATTATATATATTTTTTTCATAAAACCTCTTATTTATTGAAAAATTTATCAACGCCTGCTGCAAGGCCTTCTGCCATTTTGTCATTTGTAGCATCATCGTGAGGAGTCTTTTTATCTCCTAATTCTATATCAACTGAAGGTATTGTAGAATATGATGTTTGAGTTAAATCTTGATTTTGTCCTCTTGGAGGCCAAATTTTATTTCCTTTTTCTTCAAGTCCATTTAATAAACATTCTCCTAATCTATCATGTTGTTGCCACATTCTCGATACAGGATCCATTTTTTTATAATCTCCTTTATCTGTTACTTTCATATAAAAAGCTCCTTTATCTGATGTAGTTGAATCATAATGTATTGCAATGTGTGCATCTGAATTATTATTTGCAATAACAGTTCTAGCTATGTTGTCTAATTGTACATCTGATGTCTCACGAATCATTACCACATCATATCCTTTAGCAAGTAACTTATCTCTTAACTTTAAAGCTACTTTTAAATTCATAGATGCTTCTGTAGTTCCATCTTCCAGTGTCATTCCAAACGCCACTGCTGCTGATGTTTTTGCTCCACTTTTAGTGCTTCCAGTTTCTATTTTTACAGTTCCATCAGGGTGTGTTTGTGTTTTTACATCTTCTCCACCTCTAGTTCCATGTCCTGCGTTTACTGTTATTACTTTTCCTTTTTTGTTAGTAGCTGTACTTTTATAAAATTTAGCTTTTCCCGAATTTATTTTAGAAAAATTAGCATATTGCCAATTTGAATCTAATCCGATTTCTGTTCCATTTGCTAATGAAGCAGTATTCGCTCCTGAACCAGAATCTCCTGCTACTGTTCCTCCTTGTACTGTTCTAGCTACAAATGCTCTTGAATCATGTGTTGTTGGTTGAACTGGAAGACTTGCTTTTATTCGGTCTATTTCAGCTTGGTTAGTGAATTTATCAAAATATTTTCTAGCATAATTCCTTCTTTTATCTGTTCTGGCTTGTGGTATAAATGGTTTATTCGGCAAATTATCGTTTTTTATAGCATTTCTTGATTCTGGTCTTTCATATCCTCTACAAAAAGCTGTTGCTGCTGTTTCTGGTGATGGTGAATTAAAAAACATATCATAAAATGTTGTTTGAGATGTTTCATATCCTTTAAACTCTTGATATAATGTATTGTTCATTGTATCTGGTGTGTATTTTCCTCCCTCATCACAATATCCTTCCCATTCTCCATACAGTTTTTCTTGATCTGCAAAACTTGTAATATGTTGAATTCCTTTTAAATAATCAATCTCTGCTTTTGTATCTTTTGATCCTGGGTTTTTTACTGTATCCCATCCAAGACCTGGCATGTTGCTAGATACTTTTCCCATTAAGTTTGAGCTACCAGATGCTGGTTTAATTATACTAATCATAAAGTCAACTTGATCTTCTATTAAACTTTGAGTTGCGAAATCTTTATTCCTAGCTTTCAAAAATTTTGTGAGCTTTTCTTCTTCATCACCATTATGTTGAAATAATCCCATATTATTATCATGAATCCAAACATGTTTATCATCAATACTTTCAACCATTGCATTTCCTACTACGCCTGCTGCTTGATTTGGAGTAAATCCTCTTTCAGTTAAATGAGTATATATTATAAAAGCCATTTGCTCATGATTTAATGACTTTTCTTGAGTATTTGACATGTTGAATTCTGTGTAGTTGCCTGCTCCAAAATCTATGCCTTCACTATTTCCTCCTGTTGCTAAACTTGTATTTGATGTCATTGTTGAAGCACTTCCTGTATATACGTATCCTGCTCTTAACAATGATTGTTTTTCGATTTCCATTTGTTTTTTCAAGTTTTCTTCATCTGTTTTAGTATAGTCTGACTTCATGTACTCTTCAATACTATCATGTGGCGAGCCTTCTTCATTTATTAATGATATCTCTATTTTTCCATTATCTTCGTTTCCGAAATCTGTCATTCCATTTTCGACTTCTACTATTGTTTCTCCACGTTTAAATTCTGTTTTTCCTGGATCTTTAATTCCTTTAATTTTCATTGTGTATCCAGTTAATATGTTTTTGTCTATTTTAGTGAAGCTTCCTGTATAAGATTTGTCTTTAACATCTTTTAATCCATTAAATTTATAATTTAAAATGTCATAAGTGTCTTGTGACATTTCTGTAAATGATAATGTTAGAATTCCTCCATCTTCTGATGTATAACTTGCTGTTGCATCTCCTGGAGCTACTATGTTCATGTTTTTTTGCTTTAGATTTTTGACTACTAGATTATATTTTGAATTATCATCTCTTTCTGCTTTAGAATTTGTTTTTGTATTTTCTGTTTGCCAATTTTCATGTCCTGTCTTTTCTCCATTATCTGCAATCCATAATAATACATTTTTTGTTTTTGTTGTTAATTCTTCTTCGGTAAAATATTCTAATGAATACAATAATTCTTTTATATTTTTATATGCTTCATCACCGGCTTGTGTCTTCATAGAATCTAACATAGCTAATGCTTGTAATGCTGCTTTTTTATTATTTTTTGTAAAGCTGACCTTTTTCTTTGCCATTGGACTTGAATAATATTCGTTTTCCAAATCACCTTCTTTTCTTGCTTTTGTGGCTTCGTTCTTTTCTTCTAAATCTGATTGTTGAACCTGATATTCTTCTCCACTATAATAATATGTATCACTACCATCATCAATTGCTTTTGCTGCTGCAATCTTTTTTGCAGTGTCGCTTGTTCCATCATATTGATAATATGATTTACTAAATAGTTTCTTTATATATTTGCTTGGTCCTAATAGTTCTGGCTCAGATGCTTGATAAAATATTCCTCTATCATCATCTGTAGATTGCATCTTTGTATCAAGGTATATTTCGAATTCTGACTGAAGTGGTGTCTTTTCATCAGCTTCTCCAGAATTTTTTTCTGTTGATTCTCCTTCTGTTTGTTTTTGATACATTTTTTTTAAATATTCCAATGTATGTTCATGTGCTTCTTTATTTTTTTCTAACTTAATTTCATCTTCAGTTTTGGCTCCTGTATTACCTGGATTATCAAGATCATCTGTATATATATTATCTTTTTTATTATTATATGCATCGATAGCTTCTTTCACTTTTCCATTTTCATATTTGTCAATATCTTCTTGTGTTATACCTCTATCAATTATATCTTGTATATCGTCAAATATTATATCATCATATTTACTTTCTCCTGAATTTTCTTTTTCTTTAACTGCATCAGATGAATATTTTATTCTTTTTTCTACAATTCTTGCTCTACGATATGCACCATGTGATACTTTACCTTTAGTTCCCATAAAATCAATTGTTCCATAGAACCAATGATTTGTTACATCTTTTATAATTGGATATAACATGTCCTGTGGAGTCATTCCTTTTGCAATTAATTGTGCTAATTCGAAATATTGACTTCCCGAAAATTCTACTCCATTAATTGTTATTGGTCCATGCTCTTTTTTCATTGTTGCTAATGTATTTTTTTCTTCTCCATCTTCGTCATCAAATTCAAAAGTTGCTTCTCCTGATAAAACCTTATCTGCTGCTTTTCTATAATTTAGCTTCCCATCAAAATCAAACCAACCTTGTGATTTTTCTCCAGACCTCCAAATTTCGTAGAAAAATTCAAATTCTATACTCGAATTTCCTTCTCTTGCAATGTTCTCTACATGGTTTATTAATTTTTTATATAAGCCTTTATCTTCTGGTTCGATTGCTGTTGTTAAAAAGTTCTCTACAAATTGCCTTGCATTTAATATTGGTTCATCGCTTTCATTGTATTTATCAGTGTCATGTGAAAATTTAACTGTTTTACCATCCTTAGTATTAACCTCAATATCATACATCATTTTACTTTTTAATAATTCTATATTTACTTTTGTATTGAAATCTGAACCGATTGCAATTT
>ERZ773267.128-NODE-128-length-56407-cov-10.259618_pt1 | contig 56407 bp, 46 predicted proteins | sample MGYA00511959_ERZ773267 | MGnify/ENA primary metagenome ERZ773267 (study PRJEB29015, sample SAMEA2738165) | human oral metagenome | biome: human oral; feature: human-associated habitat; material: saliva | place: China | collected 2240 ...
TTTTTATAGTCTACTTCCTTATAGTTTTTAATAAAAAGAATAGGGATTATAATAATAAATATAAGAATTCCCAGGACTTGTAAAAACAAATCAAAATTACTGATGAAAGCTTTGACTTCAAATTGATTTGAAACTTCTAAATTTTCAAGTTTTTTCAATTTATTCTCTATATAGCGGATACTTAAGCTACCTAAAGGTAAAGTTATCATCAAAACTAGAATACCTAAGATAGAAAAGCTAAAAATTATCATTTTTATATCTGAGCTTCTATCCAAAAAAATCAGCTGAACTAAAGAAATAAGCAGAAGTATCAGGAAAACACCTTTCATTATTTTTAGTGCTTTCTTTTGTCTGGCTAAATTAGGAACAAAAGTATTCAATCTTTCATCATAAACACTGTTCCATTTACGGCTACTTTCCTTCTTAGTTTCAATATTTTTCTTTAAAATTAACCTATCTGTATAATTTTTTGCTTCCAATAAAGACATATCCTTATTTTTATGAAGAAAAATAACTGCCTCCAGTTCTTTATTTTCATTAATCAGAGAAGATAAGTATTGTTCATCTTCTTCAGAAATAGAAACATTTTTATCATAATATTCATTATCATTTTTTTTATCAATATAATCTTTAGCCTCTTTTAAAGTCATTCCTGTTTTATCTTTAACAAAGGCAATAGCCTCCACTTTTTTTCCTTGCTTGAGTAAGGAAATAACATATTTCTCATCTTTTTCTGATAACTCCACAGTTCTTCCCCTTTTCCTGTTAAAAATCTTCATACTGGTCGTTTATTGCCACGTTATTTTCTGCAAAATATTTCTTTAATAAATAGTAATCATTTAAATTTATAGTCATTTCAGCAAGTTTTTTTTCTTCAATATCAAAAATCTGTAAAGTAGGATATTTTTCCCTTCTTGCTTTCCTTCCGTGTCTGATTGAATAAAATCTGACATAGTCTACATTATCTGTTTTTATATATTCCATTTCATCATTTTCGTAGTATATTTTTATAATTTGTCTGTCTATAAGCAGGGAATATTTTCTATTTTTAAGCTCCTTCAGAAAATTAATATAGCTGAATATCATTATTCCAATAATAAAAAGGAGATAAATGATAAATTCAAATGAAAAATCTTCTAATAATTTATTTATCTGAAAAGATAATGCAAAAATCATCATGATAAAGGCAATTATACAGAAAAAAAGATATCTATTTTTTCTTAAAGGCCGAACTTCGAATTTTTCAGATGAATCTATTTTTTTGACTTCTCCAATTAATTTTAATCTTTTTTCGATAAGGCGTATATTTATTTTTATGACGGCATATAAAGATAAAAAGAAGAATATTGCTATTATGCTGTAAATTAGAAACGATATCTGTTCGTAAGAAGTTTTATCTAAGAAAAATCCCTGTACTGAAGCGGCAATAAAAGAGATTGCTGATAAAACTAGCAGCACTTTTGCAATTTTTCTTTGTCTTGGTAAGTCAGGAATATACATATTTAATTTTTCATCAAAAACATATCCCCATTTACGATTTTTTTCCATTATAATACCCTCCAAATATTATTTTTTTCTAATAGGAGCATTTACACTCCTGCATCTTCAATTAATTTTATACTTGTTATATAACTTGTCCCAAAAATTCCTTTTCCAAAAGTGCAAGAAAATTTAGAGCCAATCTTATCTATAAAAATTCTCTGTCTAAACATTCCAGTCGAATATAAATCTGGAGAATCTTTAAGTTTAAAAATATAGACATGTGTAAGACTTCTTCTACTTCTGTGAATAGTAAAATAATCTCCTAAAACTACTTCCTGAGTTTTTCTATTGTGTATAAAAATTCTATCCGCTATTTTAAAAAGTATAGCCCAGGATATAAGAAGGCTTGGGATAAAAATATATAAAGATGAACCTCCTATTTCTATTATGTCTGTTTTAACAATGATATACCAAACAGGAATAGCAAAGATAGCTGTTGCTATGGAAACTGAAAGAAAATTACAGCTTGTATTGTAGTTAACAAATGAACTACCTCCAGCATGCATTTTTTTACTATGATAACATAGGCTTGAAATTAAAATTAACAGTCCAAAAACACAAATTGCTATTCCTTGTAAAGGAGAGCTGCTATTAAAATATAATGTTCCTCCTAATATAAAGGAAAGTATTGAAAAAAATATTGATGTATCTATTAAAAGTGATAATGCAGAATAAAAAACTAAATATCCTAAGAAAAACATTATTTAACCTCCACCATTTTTAAATTCTCCTCATAAGTTTTATCTGCATCAAGGCCAAAGGCTTTAAAAATTTTTCTTTTCAGTTCTATATAATCTGGATTTTTCAAATCAGGTACATTACGCTTTTTATATTTTTCCCAGAAAGGAGAATTAGACTTTGCTTCTATACATTCCTTTAATTTATAGGTATCTATTACAAAACCTATTCCTTCTCTTCTAAGAGTTTGAGCACCAATTTTTAATTCTTTAATAAGTTTTTCATAATCAGAAAGAGGAATTTCCCTATATATAAGTCCATATTGTAGGTATGCGATATTTTTATCTATACCACTTATACTTTCACTAACTGAAATAAACATATCATTTTCTTCAGGTTTTAAAGGTAAATTACCCAAAATAACAGCTTCTCCATAATAAAAAATATTATCCATAATAGGTTGTGAAGGCAATGCCAGACACTTAGATAATTCTTTCAAATCAATATTTTTGTTATCACTTATTTTATGATAGACTTTTATTATTAAAGGTTTTCCCATAAGATGAGCTAAGCCATAGTTTTTGTTCTTTTCAAAATTTTCATCTTTTCTTAGTTTAGAAACATCCATTAAAATTCTACCAAAGCACCATTCCCTTCTTGAGAGTTTGAAAGCAAAAAAATCTCCTTCGTTAAATTTACAATGCTTCCTTTTTGCATTTTTAAATTCTTCTATTTCTTCTAAATCTTCTTCAGTAGTTTCTTTCATCCATTTATCTAACCATTTTTTTAAATCATCAAAAGATATCTTTTCCTTTTCAATAAATGTTTCTGAATAATACGTTCTTTGTGAAGTATAATTTGCAATAATAACTCCATCATCTGAAAAAGTAAAATAAGCTCCAAAAGGTGAAAAAGATTGAGTTGCTGTATAATTAAATTTTTTTATTTTTCCTCTTTTAGTTTTTGGAAGTATCATTGTACGATTTTCTGCTGTTTTTTCCTTTAATTCAGCTTCATGATAATAATTTTCTTTAACTGTTATTTCTTTTCTAATAATGTCATCTTCAAAATAATAATAGATATCATCATCGAACTTTACAAGTTCCCAATGTTCTTCCACAGGAATAAGTCCTAAATATTTTCTTTGTTCGTTAGTCAATTCAAATGTCAATTTCATTTTAACCTCCGTATTTTCCTATTAGTAATTATAACACTTTTTTCAATTTTTTGAGACAATCCTGTTTTTGAATTATTTTAATAATTTTTCTAATTTTTCTTTTAAATCTGTATCAACTTCAATTTTTTCTAAGTTTTTTATATTTTCTATTAATTCATTAGGAAAAACATATCCTTTTTCTTTCCACTTTTCCAATGTATTAACTGCTCCATGTCTCACATTTACATAAGGAGAAATTAGAGCACATATAATTAAATTTTCTCCTATTCCTTTAAAGTTTTCTAGAGTTCTAACTGCAACATTTAAAGTTGTAAATTCTTCATTTATAAAATTAATTTTATCAGTAGGAAATCCTTTCATTTTTTCCAATGATAAAGTTTTTTCTAGAGATAAAACAAGCTTTTCCACATTTTCTTTTTTTGAAATATAATTCATTATATAAGGATTTTTTAGAAGATTGTCTTTCAGATATTCCAAAGCATATTCATCAGTATCAATTTTTATGTATTTGGCTATATCGTATGCACATCCTTTTTTCATTAATTCTTTTATATTATTTTCAGTTTTTTCAGAAGCCAGGATTTCATCGCAAATTTTTATAAAATCGTTATTGATATCCTCGCTATCCTCTATATATTCTTTTATCATCATGACAGTACGGTAATCTTCTTCTGATGAAGATAAATATTTTGCCTTTTCTAAATATTTTTCAATTAGCATTTCTTTATTTTCTAAAGCGGAAATTCCAATAACAGGTCCTTCATCTAATAAAGCATCAACTAAATATGAAATATCATTAAATCTTTTACTGGAGATATTTTCTTCATTTAATATTTCCAGTAAATTTATTTTTTCTGCACAAGTTAATGCAGTATATGACGGAACTACCCTATTATGACACCCTTCCTCCAATATCCATTCTTTTATTTCATTATTAGTAACTTCTAAATATGGAATAGCATGTACTCTTCCCCATCCTTTAACCTTTTTAGCAATTTCAAAAATTTCATCATTTGCATTTTCCGAATATTCTATTATATTTAAACAATATATGGTAAATTCATCTGAAAGAGCTAAGATTTTTATTTTTTCCATTATTTCAGCATTATTCTCAACTCCCATTAATGACAATACAGATAAAGAAAATTTTATACATTCCTTATTTTTGGAAGTAATTAACTGAAAAAGGGCAAAATTATATAGATTATTAATATTTATTTTTTCTCTCTCCTGAAAAATCCATTTTAATAGGGGAATTTTTATTGAAACCATTGAAAAATTTAAATTGTTTAAGTTATTGTCAGCTTCTTCAAACTTTCCTTCTGAAATTTGAAAAATGATGTCTTTTAAAGGTTCTATACTGTCTTCATTTCTGGCTGTATGGTATAAAAAAACTCCGTCCATAGCACCGTCTGCCCAAGAAATTCCGTCTGTTTCTTCTTGAGGAAGACTAAAATCTTTGGGTAAACTTCCATCAGATTGAATGGAAGATTTTATTAATTCGTATATAGATAAATTTTTATTTTCCAATTTTGTATTCTCCTTTTTTATAGTTTTATCTCATTATATGCTCATCTAACTGAATAAAGCAAACAATTTTTTTGTTTTTCAGTTCCTCTGCACTTGGTAATATATCATTTTCTTCATCATCTTCCAGTCCCACCTGAGCAATTAAATGGTCAGAAAATTCATCTTCGTAAATATCGCAGGTAATAAACGGAACACCTTTAATACACAGGGCATTCTGCACATCTACATAATAGATTGTATTTCTAAATACATCAAGGGTTGATTCATTAATAATAATTTCAACTTTTCCAACATGAAAAACTTCCTTTTTCTTTCTAAACACTTTATTTTCCTCCTTGGATGATAGATTTAGTCTGTTAAAATGAACAAGGCTTTTATAATACATTTTATTTTTATTCTACTACAATTTTAAAAAAAATTAAATATGTTGAAGTAAATAAAAAAATATTATAATATATTAAATGTAAATAAAAATAATATTTTAGGAAGTGAAAAAATTATGGATATCTTGAAAAGAATAGTAAATAATCCTGAATTAGCAGAAAAAATAAGACTTAAATGCGACATTGAACTATATCCTGAATTACAAGATTTATATGATGAAGATGGACATATTACTTGGAATATTGAAGGGAAAGCCTTTGCTTCTGATGCAAGTGGTGGAGAATTTGTTTTACTTTCTGATGGAACTATAGGTTTTAATAGCTCAGAAGGAGAAACAGGACGTATTGCTGAGAATATGAAAGAACTATTTTCTTTGTTAATAAATTGTCCTTGCTTTTTTGACTTTTTAATATCAGATCTTTATAAAGATAAAGCATTGTTAAAAAAATATGCTGATAAAATTGAAAAAGAATATAGAGAAGAATTTAGTGATATAACTGACTATGATTGGGATGAGATTAAAAGAGAAATAGCTAGTGAATTAGATTTCCCAGTAGATGATAACATAGCAGAAAATACACTGATGAAATTCTATGAAATCGCTACAAGAGAACCACAATATCAAAGTACCTATCACGAAGATGATGGTAGTCTAACACTTTCAGAACCCCTTATTTCAAGACCTATGGGAGAAAGGATTAGAAAAAATATAGGAGAGTGATTAAAATTTTTTATACAATGGAAAAACTTCAAAAAATTCATGAAGAAATATTAGAAGGAAATATGGAAATATTAAAAGATTTTCCTTTACCTTACTGTCTTTCTGAAAATAAGGAAGATTTTGTAGTTTTAAGAAAGGGAAGGATTGTAAAAGAAGAAAATCGTATAAAGTATTTTTTCCCAAACTCAGAAAGCAAAGAAAATGATTCAATATATTGTCTTATATGGGGGCGTAGAAATGAAGGAAGCTATGGTATAGGAGGAACACCTGTGCCAGATGATTTCTCTGTGAAAGAAATGAAATTTGAAGGTGATAGGCTTTCTTTAGTGGATACAGAAGGTGAAAAAATAGAAGCTACATTAAAACAGTTCAATAAGGCTTTGCAGAATATATGGAGAAATTTTACTATGGAAGAGCTGTCAGGTGCTTTCAGGTCAGCTCCTGACACTGTTTTAGAAGAAATAACGAAAGAAAAAATGCCTAAAACTGTTACTATTAAAAATTTTGGGAAATTTACAAATAAAGAGGAACTGAATATCTATAAATTAGTTAAGGAAGGCATTGAATATTATTTTAATGCTGAAAATAAGGAAGAACTCAAAAAAGTGAAAAATATTTTTTCAAATATAGAACTTACAGACTTTATAAAAAAAGCCAAGGAATATTCAGCTCATAAACTGATTGAATTAAAAAATGATTCCTGGTTGGAAGAAGATGAGAAGGAAGTTACAGAAAAAGAGTTTAAAGAAAGAATGAGATTTACAGGGCTTCATATATTCAGTGAATCGGCTAATTTCTATTTTGACGATGATAATTTGTTCTGGGGACATACTATTGAAGTTACTGTCAATCAGAAGTTAGAGTTTACAAATGCGGATATAGCGGGTTAGAAAATTTAAATATAGAAAGGAAAGTGGAAAAATTGAAACAAAATTTTAATGAAATTAGACAAAACTGGAACTTTTATATGTGCCGTGTAGATGATAATCCAGCATCTATCCGCCTTAACTTGGCTTTATATGATATAGCGCCTGTTGAGGATTATAATCATAGAATCAGTATATTCGTAAAGATGAATAATCCTACTGAAAATGGACTTTCATCTAATGAAGAATACCCGATTTTATGTGACATTGAAGATGAAGTGATAAATAGACTTGAAACTTTGGAAGATATATTTGCCGGAACTGTAAAATCACAGGGAAGACTTGAACTTCACGTTTTTACTAAAAATCCTGAAAAAAGTGAAGAGCTTTGTAAAGAAGCATTAAAAAAATTCCCGGATTATCAATGGAACTGTTCAATAGCTGAAGATGTAGAATGGGACATTTATTTTAATTTTCTTTATCCTGATATATATTCCTATAAAGCAATGATGAATAGAAGTGTTATAGAAAATTTAATGAAACAGGGGGATAATCTCGAAAAAGAACGTGAAATAGACCACTGGCTTTATTTTTATTCAGAAGAAAGCTTAAATTTGGCGACAAAAAAATTAGAAGAACTGGGCTATAAAATTCTTTCAAGCAGAAAGATGGAAAATGAAGCAGATACTTATCAGATTAATATTTCAAGAATGGATAATGTTGTATTCAATCATATAAATGAAGTTGTCTGGGAACTTGTGGAAATTGCCGAATCCTTAAACGGATATTATGATGGCTGGGGCTGTACTGTTGTAAAATAAGGATTTTAGTCACTTCAAAAAGTTAGATATTTATAGAGTTTTGTGAATGGATAGGAGCAGAAATGTCAAAAATAATAAATAAGATATTTAATTTCTTGTATAAAGAAGAAAGTCTTAAAATAATCTGGTCCACCTGGTGGATATATTTTTACAGTTTAATACTTACAGGATTGATTGTATTATCAATGAAAATTAATCTTAAGATTATAGTAATTTCATTAGCAGGAATATCGATAACATATATTACGGTACTACTGTTATATATCCTTGTTCATAAACCTAAAAAATTAAGGTATAAGAGATGGCTGAATGTATTCTGTATGAGATTATTCGCAGATAAGGAAACAAAAAAAAGCAAAATACCGAGATTTTTTTATATAACTGAAATAATTTCCTATATGGTATGGGGAACATTTTTAAGTTTCTACAGAAAACTGAATATTAATGAAAAATATTATATTATAAGTTCCGGAGTAAAATGGTTTATAATTCTGATTATACTTTATAGTATAATATTTTTTACGATATCTGTTTTTTTCTATGGAAGGAAAAATAAGGACAGGAAGTTATTTATGAAAGTGCTATTTTTAAATATAATTTTATTTTATTTAAGAATATTTTTTATAGCGGGTATTTTGAATAAAGGTATTTATTTGTAAAGAAAGGGATAATAGGAGTGAAAATGACAGAAGTAACTATAAAAAACAAATATTTTTTAGGTCATTATGACTATATTACAGTCTGGGCAGCAGATAAAGAGCATCATTTAAAACCTGATTCAGAATTTACGTTCCTTACATCACAAAAAGAAGAAGAAATAGTAATTTCATTATTTTTTTCTAAAAGCAGGAAAATGATTATAAACTGTTCAGAAAGAAAAAGAATATTTCTGGAATTAAAACCGGACATGAAAAAAAGTCTTGTATTAAATTTACTGAATTTATTTATAGGTATTGTAACTATGCTAGTTATTCCGGGATTATTTGGAATTAATATTAGAAGTATAGCTATCATTATTATTTCAGTATTTTTTATCTTTTTTTCTAATATGATTTTTGCAGTAAAAACAATAAAACTGGCAGAAAAATAAATAGTATGGCAAAGAATATATAGAAAAATATCTATGGTAGTAGTAATAGAGTTTTTGCTTCCCGTAAAAATGGGGGTATATAAAAATCATATAAATTAAAGGGATAGTGACAAAAAAACACATCTGTTTCAGGACAAGAGTTCCTGTCAGATGTGCTTTTAATATTATTTTTTCAGCTTTTTATACATAAAATTCAGTATTGCAAGCATCATTGCAAGGGTGAAAATCATCGGCTTCTTGTTAAGGTTAAACTCTGTCAGTCCCTGAATAAGGTAAGCTATATAGGAAGCTTTCAGTCCTATTTCAAGGGCAATATAGCCAGAATTAATTTTTTTCTTTGTTTTTTGGAAATTAAGCTTTACAAGTCTTGAAGGAATAACAATAAACAGAAAGTAAACTAACGGGATAACTCCTGCAATTCCATAGTTGGCAAGATGATGAAGATACATGTTGTGTGTATTTGTAATTCCTACAGGATCAAGACCATAGTTAGTTTCAATATAGTTTAAAACACCCTTTTCCTTGAAATGATTCATATTGAAGGCAATTCTTTCCTTTGTGGCCATACCGAATATTGGACTTTTTTTGAATGAAGAAATAGCCGCATCCCAGAACAGTACACGCAGGTAGCTTGAAGGATCCTGCTTATATTTGATAATGTACTGCAATCTATCGGTAATTGATTTTGGCAGAAGGAAAAATCCGCTGACAGAAGCTGCAATAAATTCTAGAATGTAAACCTTGTTCCTTTTATACAGAATATATATTAAAGGCAGAAAAAGTGATACATACACCATTTTTGACCTGTTTGCTATGATTATAAACAAATCAAGCAGGAAAACTCCTGTAAGAAGCAGTTTTACCCATATGTTTTTTCTTTTATCTTCATTTCTGTAAAATAGAATAAATGACAGCAGGAATAACAGCAGAATGGACATAATGTTTGCAAAATCCTGAGTCTGAAGAGCAAAAAATAATCTTGGATATTCAAAACCTTTTGGATGAGCCCATTCATCATAATTTTTTATAAAAATCACTAAAGTTATAATCAGTGAAATTGTTCCCCCTGCAAGGAAAGCTTTTATAAAATTCCATAATTTATTTTCATTGTCTATGTAAAAAACTAACGGGAAAAATATTAACCAGTATAAGTAGTGGTTGCTGTCCACCCTTGAAACTATTCCGCCACTTAAAAGGGAAATTATAAAGGGTGAAAGGACAAAGATTAGTAACCCTGCCACTATTTTTCCATCAACTAAAGTTTTTAGGGCACTTCTATTTTTCCTGAACAACATGCTGAGTAAAAATATTAGCATTATCAGATAACTGAGAGTCTGTTCCCCTTTATACGATAAAAATAACATAACTGGAAACAGAAGTGTAAGGAAATATCCTGTTAAATTCAATTTTTTCATATATATTAAACTCCTGATTTTATTTATTTTATAAATTTTATCATATAAAAGATATTTTTGGAATATTTATTTGATTTTATGATATAATATATAAAACAAATTGAAAAAATGAAGAGGATGAAAATGTCGGCTTTAAAATTAAGTATAATCGTACCTGTATACAACGTGGAAAAATATGTGGAAAAGTGTCTGGAATCATTGTGCGGACTGAAGATAGAAAATGAAATTATAGTAGTAAATGACGGAACAAAAGACAGCTCACTTGAAATAGTGGAAAGATTTAAGGAAAATCACAAAAATGAAAATATAATAATCATATCCCAGGAAAATCAGGGACTGAGTGAAGCCAGAAATAATGGTCTTAAAGCAGCAAAAGGAGAATATATTTCCTTTATAGACAGCGATGATTTTGTGGATACGGAAAATTATGAAAAGTTTATAAATGAAGTTACAGAAGACAAGGTAGACATTGGAATAGGAAGATATAAAAAGATTATTGAGAAAAATAACGGAACTGAACTTGAATGTGTGACAGAAATAAGAAATTATGATAAGGGAGAAATAAGAACAGGAAAAGAATATTTTGATATAATGTACAGGAACGACATGCATGGACCGGAAGTATGGGATGATATTTTCAGGAGGGAATTTCTTTTGAAGAACGGCATATTTTTTAAGAAGGGCAGAATGCATGAAGATGAGATTTTTACAGCTGAAACTCTTTTAAAGGCATCAAAAGTGAGATTTTATGGAATTTATTATTATAACTATTTGCAGCGTGAAAACAGCATCATGTCGACAAAATCCCTGAAAAACTATCAGGATATGGAAAAAAATATAAATGAAATTTATGATTTTATGATTGCTGAAAAAGACAGCAGGACAAAAAAGCTGCTGGAAGATGAAATTCACAGGCTCTATAAGATTATAATAAAACATTCTAAGGAATATAAAGAAGAAAATGCCATTTTTAGAAAAAATTACAGTAAATTTCTTTCTGAACATGGTGAAAATAAATTGAAAAAAATAGTAACAAGAATAAAGAAAAGCATAGACAAGAAGATTAAGAAAATAAAATCTTCATAAATATTTTCAAAAGGAGTTTCAAATGAAATTAAGTATTATAATACCTGTATATAATACAGAAAAATACATAAAGCAGTGTATCGAAAGTGTAACAGCCATAAAAGACATTGAAACTGAAATAATAGCGGTAAATGACGGCTCTACTGACAGCTCAAAGGATATACTTGAAGAATATACTGAAAAGAATGATAGAATAAAAGTCATAACACAGAAAAATCAGGGGGCAAGTGCTGCCAGAAATACAGGAATTAAAGCCAGTACAGGAGACTATATATATTTTCTTGACAGTGATGACTGGATTGATACGGTTTCATTTGAGAAAATAATAAAAGAGCTTGAAAATGACTATAAAAATGGAGAAAAAATAGATATAGTAGTCGGAAAGGAAAAAGCTTACAGCGAATTTACAAAGGAAGAAGTTCTGGATGAGAGAATTCCGAGGGAACTTATTGGTAAAGTAGTTTCAGGGAAGGAATATATGATAAAGTCAATCAGGGGAAAATTCTGGAATGTAAGGCTTCCAATATATCTGTATAGTAGAAAACTCCTTACAGATAATGGTATTTATTTTCCGGCAGGCAGAAAGTCCAATGAAGATGAAGTGTTTTCGATAGATGTGTTCTATCATGCGGAAAAGCTTAAAATAACTGATGAAATATTCGGATATTACAGAGCTAGAAGCGGAAGTATAATGTCTGTACTGAATATAACCCATGCAGAAGATATTTTTGAAAATGCTAAGGAGCTTATAGAAAGATACAGAAATGAAAAGAACTCTGAAACAAAAGAAATAATATTTTACATGATAAAGAGATATTACAAAAGCTCAATGAGAAAGTCTGTCCAGTGTGGAAGAAATGACGTGTTTAAGAAAATATACCGCCAGTTCAGGAAAGACTGTAAAGATTATCTATTCAGGATAAAATCAAAAAAATTTGAGAATGTGGAACTGTATGTATTGTATTATACAGGAGGAATATTTTACACAGGAGGAAATTTTCTGAAAAAAATCAGAAACAAGTTTAAAGTGAAAAGAGGATAAATGTATGACACGGATACCTAAAAGGCTTCATTATGTCTGGATAGGAAATGATGAAAAGCCTGAAATTTTTCACAAGTGTCTTAAATCATGGCAGGAGAAAATGCCGGATTATGAAATTGTTGAAATAAATGAAAAAAACTTTGATTTGGAAAAACATATAGAAAAAAATAGTTTCCTGAGGGAGTGCTATAAAAGAAATCTTTGGGCTTACATTGCCGATTATGTGAGAATACATTATTTATATGAACATGGCGGGATATATCTGGATACAGATATGGAAATAGTAAAAGATGTTTCTCCTCTGTTTGAAAATAAAAATGTAGACTTTTTTACAGGATACGAAAGTGATGACGGAATAGGAATGGGACTTTTCGGAGTGGCGGCTAAAAGTGAATTTCTGAAAAAAATGATAAACTTTTATGATGATGAAATATACGCAAGTCCTTTATTTACTTTACCTCAGATAACAAAGTATGTACTTAAAAGATATTTTATTTGTGATTTTTCAAAAAATGAAATAAAAAATAATGAAAACGGAATATATATTTACAGAAAGGAATATTTCTATCCTTTCCTTCCTAATCAGAAATTCAGTGAAAGCATGATAAAGGAAGATACATATGCAGTTCACTGGTGGCACCATTCATGGAAGGGAAGCAGACCGTTTTTATATCTGAAGACAAAACATCTTAAAGGAATAAAAAAATGTATAAAGAAAATAGGGATATATTTTCAGATAGTAAGAGATGATTTTAGAAACAGGAAGGCAAAAAATAAAAATTAAGGGGAAATCCGATGAAATTATCAGTAGGGATAATAACATATAACGAAGAAAACAGGGTGGGAAAGACACTGGATTCTGTGAGGGAAATAGCGGATGAAATAATAGTTGTGGACAGTGAAAGTTCTGACAGGACAATGGAAATTGCAAAATCCAAAGGAGCAGAAGTTTTCATTGAAAAATGGAAAGGATACGGTCCACAGAAAAATTCGGTACTTGAAAAATGTAGCGGTGACTGGATTCTTTTAATAGATGCAGATGAAGTCATATCAGCAGAACTGAAGGAAAAAATAAGGAATATAGTAAATGGAAATGCCGATGCAGATGTATATAAAATAAAATTGAGAAACATATGCTTTGGTAAGGAAATAAAGTATGGTGGCTGGGATGATTATGTAATCAGGCTCTGGAAAAAGGGAAAAGTCACAATAAGTGACAGGGAAGTTCATGAAAAATATGAAATAGCTGAAAATAGCAGAACAGGAAAAATAAATGAACTCATAATTCATTATACTTATGACAATATAGAGCAGTTTCTGGAAAAACTTAACAGATACACTTCCGAAAGTGCCGCACAGTATATGAAGGAACACAAGAAATCAGGAATTGTAAAGATTTACTCGAAAATGCTGTTCAGATTTATAAGAATGTATATTCTGCAGCTGGGATTTCTTGACGGATATGAAGGATATCTTCTGGCAAAGTACAGTTCCATCTACACTATGACAAAATACACTAAATTAAGGGAACATTATTTCAGAACATTGGGAAAGGATACTTCCCTCATTGTTACAACATATAACTGGCCACAGGCGTTGGAAATATGTCTTAACAGTGTATTAAGACAGACTGCCCTTCCAAAGGAAATAATAGTGGCTGATGACGGTTCACGTGAGGAAACTATAAATCTTGTCAAGAAAATAAAGGACAGTAATCCAAATGTGAAAATAATACATTCCTGGCAGGAAGATGTCGGCTTCAGGCTTTCAATGTCAAGAAACAAGGCGATAGCAAAAGCAACAGGAAAATATGTCATAATAATAGACGGAGATTTGATTCTGGAAAGACATTTTATACAGGATCATATTGAAAATATGGAGAAGGGATATTTTATCCAAGGCTCAAGGGTGATAATATCTGAAGAAGAAACAAAAAAAATATTGAAGGGAAAATTGCCTGAATTTCCAAAAGTGCTATTTGAAAAGGGATATAAGAATAAGGCAAATACAATAAGAAATAAGCTGCTTTCAAAAATTGTTACTAAAAAGGATAAAAAGCTTTCTGGAATAAGAGGGTGCAACATGTCCTTTTTCAGGGAAGATTTAGTAAAGGTAAACGGTTTTGAAGAAAAAATTCAGGGCTGGGGGCGTGAAGACAGTGAAATCGCAGTCAGACTTTTTAATAGCGGCATAGGTAAAAAGAGGCTTAAATTTAGCGGGCTGACTTATCATATCTACCATAAGGAAAATGATAGAAGCGGGTTAGCTGAAAATGATGAATTTTTAGCCAGAGTAATAAAAGAAGAGAAGAAAAAAGCAGAGAAAGGGCTTGATAGTCATGAATGATGTCAGTTTGGTAATAACAAGCTGTGGAAGGTTTGATTTGCTGGAAAGAACTTTAGACAGTTTTTTCAAGTATAACACTTATCCAATAAAAGAAGTGATAATAACCGAAGACAGTACAGAAGGAAAAAAACTGGAAAAGCTGGTCTCAAAATACAAGGATCAGAACTTTAAATTAATAGTGAATGAAACAAGAATAGGACAGATAAAGTCCATTGATAAGGCTTATAAGGAAGTAAAGACAGAATATGTATTCCATTGTGAAGATGACTGGGAATTTTTAAGGGAAGGATTTATAGAAAAATCCATGGATATGCTTAAAGAAGACCCTAAAATAGCAGTAGTTGGATTAAGATCCAGGGAAGACTGCTCGGGAATTCCTATATCCAAGGAAAATTACACGGCATCCAATGGAGAGGAATACTTTGAAATACTGGAAGATGTATTTACATATAATCCGGGACTTAGAAGAAAGGATGTGTGTGACCTGTTCGGTTCCCATGAAAAGCTTGAAGGAAAACTGTGGGAAGCGGAACTGTCAAAATTTTACAAGGACAGGGGATTTAAAATGATTTCCTTTGTAAATCCCTTTGTGGAACATATAGGAAATAAAAGACACGTCCACTTCAGCAAAAGGGGAAAAAATAGCGTTCTTGATTTTAAAATAGACAGAATGGTGAAAAAAATAAGATATACATTTTTAAAATTATTTGGAAAAGTAAAATAAACTGCCGGGAAAGGATAAAATTATGGAGGAAGTTACTTTGGTAATAACAAGTTGCGGAAGATTCGACTTGCTTAAGAGGACTCTGGACAGTTTCTTTGAAAAAAATACTTATCCGATAAAAAAGATAATAATAACAGAAGACAGTACAGAAGGAAAGAAACTGGAAAATCTTATTTCTCAATATGAAAATAAATATAATTTCTGTCTGATAATAAATGAAACAAGGGAAGGTCAGCTGAAATCAATAGATAAGGCCTACAACGAAGTAGATACCGAATATATATTTCATTGTGAGGATGACTGGGAATTTTTGAAGGAAGGTTTTATAGAAAAATCAATGAAACTTCTTAAGGAAGATCCAAAACTGCTTACAGTGGGATTACGTAGCAAAAAGGACTTTAAGGAAGACTTTTTCATGAAGGAGGAATATGTTTCAAAAGACGGAGAGAGATTTTATGAAGTAAATGAAGAAATCTATACATATAATCCGGGACTTAGAAGAAAATCCGACAATGATCTGTTTGGATCTCATGAAAAACTGAAGGATAAGCTTTATGAAATGGAGCTGTCAAAATTTTATAAGGACAGAAATTACAGAACTATCTATTTTAAGGAAAAGTATGTGGAGCATATTGGAGACAAGAGACATGTGCATTTCAGCAGAAAAGGGAAAAATAGTATTCTCGACTTTAAAATAGACAGAATGGTAAAGAAAATAAGATATACATTTTTAAAATTATTTGGAAAGGTAAAATAAAATGTACTTACTATTAGCAGGATTGGCTGCAGTTCTGATTTTTTTGTATTTTCACTATATATACAGGAAAAAATCAGTGGCCTGTCTTATGTATCATAATGTTTTCAATGAAAAAACTGAAGGAATAATATCAGAAGAAGAATTTGAAAAGCATATGGAATACATAAAAGACATGAAAACATATAAAATGGAAGAACTTGAAGAAATGAACTATATTCTTGATGAGAAAAGCATACTTGTCACTTTTGATGACGGATATAAAAATAACTATACTAAAGCTTTTCCAATCCTGAAGAAATACAATATAAAAGCTACAATTTTCCTTAATACAGCCTATATTGGAAATGACAGGGATTATCTGAACTGGAATGAAATAAAGGAAATGTATGAAAGTGGACTTATAGATTTTCAGCTTCATACACATTCCCATTATCCGACAATAAGAAAAGCTGAAATAAAAGGATTTTTTGAAAAGACGGAAGGGGATTTTGTAAAAAGGGAATATTTTTCTATTTTCAGGGAAGGCTTTTCAAAGAAGGAAAAGGCTGAAATAAAGGATTTCAGGGATTTAGATTTTACAGGACTTCCTGTATTTAAAATAAGAAGCCAGATTTCTATAAAGGGTATAAAACTGAAGGAAGGATTTATGGATAAGTATAGGGAAATTGTAAATTCTGAAGAATTTACAGGAAAATCTTCCAAAGAACAGAAAATATTTTTGAATAAATTGTTTAAGACACAGAAAAAAGAATTTTTTGAAGAAGTTTCAGATCAGGAATTTGAAAAAAGAGTGGAGTTTGAAATAAGTGAAAATAAAAGGCTTATAGAGGAAAAATTAAATAAAAAGGCGGAATTTCTTTCATATCCATGGGGTCATGCCTATAAAGGAAATGTGGAGAAAATAAAAAAATTAGGAATAAAGTCCTTTGTAATGACTTCAGGAAATGCAAGTGGTGTAAAACTGAATCCTGAAAAGATTTACCGTATAAATGGCGACAGGATAAAGGACTATAATTTATTTGAAAAAAAATTGAAATCCGTGTACAATAAAGGGTAATAAATAAAGAAGGGATAAAACAATGAAAATACTGAAAAGTGAAGATTTCTTAATGGTAAAGAAGTTAAAGAAATATATAAAGAAATACTATTTGCTAATAATACTTAATATGGTTCTGGCAATGGTTTCATCAATAGTTTCTGTTTCTCCGTTAATTCTTGTGAAAAGACTGGTTGACCAGGGGATTTTAGGAAGTAATGAAAAAGATATACTTTATGCGGCAGGAGGAATGATCTGCCTTGCAGTAATAGGAGCAATTTTAATTTATTGGAATGGTATACTTTCAGTTATTATATCATCATCAATTTATAAAAATATAACTGATGATTTATACGTTAAAATACAGTCGTTGGATATGGAATATTTTTCAAGAACAAAAATTGGAGAATTGATGATTAAGGTACTAAATGATCCAAGTAATGTAAATTATTTAATTATAGAGAGCTTTAACATGGTTTCAGAAGTATTTAGAGCAGTTGTGTGCCTGATAATAGCTTTTTATAAAGATTGGAAGCTGACTCTGGGAGTTTTAGTCATTGCACCGATTCTAATGGTTACAGTAAAAAGATATTCAAAAAAATTAAAAAAATCAGGAAGGGCAAGACAGGAAGCGACAGGTATATTAAATTCAAAATTACAGGAAACATTATCAGGAATAAGGGTAATAAAAGCTTTTGCAATGGAAAAGGAAGAAATAAAAGATTTTAAGAAAAAGAGTATGGAATTAAAGAGAGTGGCATTGAAAAGTGCCAGATATACATCAAAATCCAGTGCAATTTCAGAAGCTATCAACTATATAATGGTAGCAATGCTACTTATGTTTGGAGGATTCAGAGTTCTAAGAGGAAATCACTTTACAACAGGAGATTTTATAACTATAGTAGGGGCAATATCTTCAATGTATACTCCTGTAAAAAGGGCAATAAGCAGATACAATGAAATAAGCATGAATATCCCTTCAATAGGAAGAATATTTGAAATTCTGGATGTTGTTCCTGAAATAGCGGATGCACCTGAATGTGTTAAATTTGAAGAATTTAGAAGTGATATAACATTTGAAAGTGTTGATTTCAGCTATAAAGATAATAATGAAAAGATTCTGAAAAACATAAATCTGGTTGCAAAAAAGGGAGAAACAGTAGCTCTTGTTGGAAATTCAGGTGGAGGAAAGTCCACTTTAGTAAATCTTATACCAAGATTTTTCGATGTTGATGCCGGAGAAATATCAATAGATGGCATAAATGTAAAAGACTATAAAATAAAGAGCCTGCGTAAAAAAATAGGAATTGTTCCACAGGAAACATTCCTATTTGGAGGGACAGTACTTGAAAATATAAGATATGGAAATCAGCAGGCTTCTGTTGAGGAAGTTATAGAAGCTGCAAAAAAAGCCAATGCACATGAATTTATAGAAAAACTTGAACAGGGATATGAAACTGAAATTGGGGAAAGAGGAGTAAAACTGTCAGGTGGACAGAAACAGAGAATATCAATAGCAAGAGCGATACTTGAAAATCCTCAGATACTTATTCTGGATGAGGCTACAAGTGCCCTTGATAATGAATCTGAACAGCTTGTTCAGGATGCACTGGAAAAACTTATGAAGGGAAAAACAACTTTTGTTATTGCACACAGACTTTCTACAATAATAAACAGTGACAAGATAGTTGTTATTCAGCAGGGGGAAATTAAGGAAGTGGGAAGCCACGAAGAGTTACTTGATAAAGATGGTATATACAAATCGTTATACAATAAAAGTTTTAAAAATTAAAAATTCAGGAGGAAAATAGATGAAAAATGCAAAAAAGATATTATTATTTCTAGGGGCAATCTCACTGGTTGCATTTGGAAGTTTTAACATGACAGGAAATAAGTCAAATAAAAATACAGTTGTTGAAAGCAAGGAAACAGAAACTGATAAAAATGAAAATAAAAAAGCTGATGCAGTGGCAGTGGCAGTGGAAAATAACGGACAGGCACAAAATACACCGCAAACTCAGCCGGTAGTGGTTACACCACCTGTTGAAGGTGCGGCACAGGGACAGCCTGCTGTAGATCCAAATTCACATAACAACAAGCAGTCTCAAAAGAAGAGTAAAAAGACTCAGAAAGCAGTACAGTCAAGTTCTCAGGTTAAGGAGAATGCTCCTGCAGAAGTGGCTCCTGTAGTTAAGGAAACACCTAAGACAGAAACTAAGGTAGAAGCTCCTAAAAAGGCTGAGACAAAATCAGAACCTAAGGCAGAAGAAAAATCTTCATCAAGCAGTCATAATGACTAGGTGAAGGAAAATGAGTAGAAATTACAAAGTTCAGACAAGATTTTTATTTCATACGGATATAAAAATAAAAATACCTGAAGAATATTATTCAGAAACAGTTTTTGATGAGCTGTATGGCATACTTGAAGATGTAAATGAAAAATACAATTCCTACTCTGAAAATTCTTTTATTGACAGGATAAATAAAAACAGCGGGAATTTTGTCGAAGTAAATGAAGAAATGATTGAAATTCTTGAAAGGGTTGTTCATTTTTCAAATATGATGAATGGTGAGTATGATATTACAATAATGCCGTTAATAAAACTTTGGGGCTTTTATAAGAAATCAGATATTAGAATACCTGAAAAGGAAGAAATCGAAGAAACAGGCAAACTGATTGATTATAAAAAAATAGTAATTGACAGGGAAAGAAAAAGGGTGAAAATAGATGCCGGCCAGGAAATCATAACCGGCTCTTTCATCAAATCCTATGCCGTAGATAAACTGGTAAAGGAAATGAAAAGAAGAGGAATAGATGATGCAATTATAAATGCAGGAGGAAGCAGCATAGTGGCAGTTAACAAACTGGAAGAAGATGCATGGATAGTTGGCGTTGAAAATCCTGAAAAGGAAAAAATATCAGAAAAAAATAAAGAAGGTTATGTAACTCAGATATTATTAGATAGCTATAAAGAAAAAAATGATGATGATTTATTTGATATAAAAATTTCAGACGAATCCTATTCCACTTCAAATCAGGGAAATACCTTTGTAGAAATAGACAATCAGAAATATGGACATATATTGAGCCCTAAGACAGGCTATCCAGGGAGAAATAAACAGATAGGGATAGTTACGAAGGAAGCTTTTACAGGAGATGTAGTTTCTACAGGACTTTATAATCAGAGCCCTGAAAAGTTTTTTGAAATACTGGCTAAGCTGAACAGGGAAATAAAGGTAGAAGGATACATGATAGATGAAAATGGAAAAATTCATTATTCAGAAGGATTTTTAAAATACGTTATAAATGAATAATAGAATATAAAACGGAGAGAAAAGGAATTAGTAAAATGAAAAATATAATAAGCGAAAAAATGAAAATCGAATCAGTGAAACATGTTACCAAAAAAACAGGACTCACAACAATGAAGGATCCTGAGTTTTTTTATGTTCCGTTATCCCAGCATATTGGTCAGGTGGCGAAGGAAACAGTAAAAATAGGTGACTATGTACACCGTTATGAAAAAATAGGTGAAGTTTCAGGAAAAGTTTCTTCAATGGTGCATTCACCTGTTTCCGGAAAGGTTACAGAAATCATAGAAAATCCTGTTGCTAATGGAAAAAAAGTAAAAACAGTAGTAATTAAAAATGATTTTAAGTACAAGGAAATCGAAACTGAAAAAAGAAGAATAGAGGAAGTCGGAACATTCAGAAGAGATGAAATACTTGAAATTATAAAGGAAGCAGGTATTGTAGGAGAAGGTGGAGCCCAGTTTCCTACACATGTAAAATATGATATAGGCCATAAAAAAATAGACACATTTATAGTAAATGGAGCTGAATGTGAGCCATATCTTACAGCAGACTACACAATAATGTCAAATTATGTGGAAGATCTGCTGGGAGGAATAAAAATTGCTGAAAAACTTCTAAGACCTAGGGAAGTTGTAATAGGTATAGAAGAGGAAAATATAGATATTGCAGAGCATATTGAAGTTATTATTAAACAGAGCAGGCTGTTTAATGTAAAGATTCAGGTATTACCGACAGCATATCCTCAGGGAAGTGAGCTTCAGCTTATAAGAAGTGTTACAGGAAAGGAAATAAAGAAGAGTGAGATACCTGGAAATCATGGAATAATAGTAAGTAATGTCGGAACAGTAAAATCAATGTATGATGCCTTTACAGAAGGGAAACCTCTGGTTGAAAGAGTTGTAACTGTATCAGGGGAAAAAGTGAAGACAAAAGGAAACTATCTTTTAAAAGTAGGAACGCCTTTAAGTCATATAATAGAGCAGTTAAACCCTGAAGACAATGCAAAAATTGTATTTGGTGGTCCAATGATGGGGGAAGAAGTTACTGAAATATCAACTCCTGTTGTAAAGGGAACATCAGGAATTTTATTTCTTTCTAAGGATATTGATTCAGTAAAAAGGGAAAACTGTATTTCATGCGGATATTGCGTAGATGTGTGTCCAATGGGACTGATGCCTATGAAATTTGCAGAAAGTTACAGAAAGGAACAGTATGAAAAACTTGTTACCGTATATCATCTGGATAACTGTATAGAATGCGGTGCCTGTGAGTATGTGTGTCCATCAAGAGTACCTTTAATAAAGAGTATAAAGGAAGGAAAAGAAAAGCTTAGAGAAACGGGGGAAATGAAATAATGGAAAAAACAATGGAGAATACAATAATAAAACGTTACACTCCTCATATTAGAGTAAAGGACAGTGTTCCTAAGGTAATGGGAGATGTAATAATAGCATTACTGCCTGCTATACTTGCAAGTGGGGCAGTTTATGGACTTTATCCTCTGCTTGTTATTTTAACATCAGTAGTTTCAGCCGTAGTAACAGAGTTTTTATTTTCTGCAATATTTTTTAAGAAATATGATTCAATATTAAATTTATCGGCAGTAGTGACAGGAATACTGCTTGCACTGATGCTAGCCCCTTTCACACCTCTTTATGTGGTTGCATTTGGTGGTGCGATGGCTATAATATTTGGAAAGCTTATATACAGCGGACTTGGAAGAAACAGATTTAACCCTGCCATAGTTGGAAGGGAATTCATGACTGTATTTTTTGGAACGGTAATGGCTTCAGGTACAATCTGGTATAATGAGGAAGCGATGCAGGTAACAGGAGTAAAGCTATTTGGATTTTTAGGAAATTTTTCATTTTTTAATAACCTTGATTCGCTTATATTAAAATCATCAGGTGCAATTGGGGAATATTCAGTCCTTCTTCTAGTTCTTGGAGGAGTATACCTTATTTATAGGGACAGAATTTCCTGGCACATTCCTGTAACTTTATTTATTACAGTTTTTGTAGGAATGATGATTTCAAGATTTACAGGTATAAATGCAGGTATTTCATTAGGTGGCCTTATGCTTTGTGGAATATACATGGCAACAGATATGCCTACAAGCTCATCAACTCCGCATGGGAAAATTTATTACGGAATTATGATGGGAATAGTAGTTTTTGTATTCTGGCTATTTAAAATCAGAAATGAAGCCCTTTCATATGCAATACTTGTTTTAAATGGATTTGTACCTATAATAAATGAAACTTTTACACCGTTACTGTTTGGAGAAGATGCAGAAGAGGTTCAGGGAGAAAAGATAGGAAGAGGAATAGTATATGCTTTTGCAATAATTGGAGTTACTATATTGTTCTCACTTATTCATCACTTTGGACTGGTAAAATATCTTGTGTTCATTTATATAATTTATACAACAGTAATGTTAATAAAATCAAAAGAAATCCAGTAAATTTTATGATTATAACAGAATTTCCGGCATTCAAAATTTTCTGAAAAAATATGAATTGAGTCAAATAAAAAAATGACTGTCTGAGCATAGCGAGTTTGTCATTTTTTGACTCAATGATTATTTTTGAAGGCAAAAAAATTTTGTAGCCGGTAGCGGGAGAATGAGGGTGGCATGAACCCTCATAAGTAAGGAGAAAAAAATGCAAAGTTTAAAGTTTTTGGATAAGATAGACAGAAATGCTTTAAAACTTGAAAGCAAAATATACCGGGGAGCTATTCCTTGGTTTTTGTTATGTTCGGATGAAAAAAAAATCGTATACGTTTCCACCTCCAACAGAAACCTTGAAAATTATTACAGTATGCTGGAAGGCTACTCAGGAGACATGGAAAAAGATCTTTCAATTTTTGAAAACATATCTTCAAATAAGGAAGATTTAATAGGAATAAACATAGAAATTCTTGATATATTAAAAAACAGATCTAATTTCATTCTATTTCTGAATTTACAGATTACACTTGACATATTTTTTGAAAAGGTAAATTTTCTCAATTTTAAAACAGGAAGTGAATATAAATTTTCAGAAATAGCAGATTTTTTAGTGGAAAATGGCTATGAACAGTCCTATATGGTTGAAAAGAAGGGTGAATTCAGCAGAAGAGGGGATATTCTTGATATTTTTCCTCCAAATATGGAAAATCCTATAAGATTTGAGTTTTTTGATGAAGAACTGGAAAGCATAAGGGAATTTGATGTGGCCAGTCAGAGATCCCTCAGCAGACTTGAGGAAATAAAAATTTTTGGAAATATCCTGTCAGGAAATAACTATGAACTTGTTGAACTTATAGAAGAACTGAGGGGGGATGATGTGATTGTTGTCCTTGAAAATGAGGAACTGCTCAACTATAAGATGGAGGAATATATTTTAATCAACAGGGAAAAGGAAGATGTATATAGAAAAAGATTTGAAAATCTGAAAAAGAAGGGTTCCATTATTGAAACTGTAAACTTTACTGAAGAACAGATGGAAACCTTTAAGGATAAGGAAAAGTTGAATAAACTGTCAAAAACTAAAAAAGTTCAGCTTTACACTAAAACTTATGCAAAAAAACTGGAAGATTACAGGGAAATATATAATAAAAAGCAGATAGATATTGTAAATTATGAGCTGTTTGAAGGATTTATCGTCAAGGATACCTTTGTCCTTACTGACAGGGAACTTGACGGGTATATTTATGAGAAGAAAAGAAAAGTAAATAAAGGCATAAAATACAAGAAGGCAAATCAGATACTTGAAGATGACTACGTTATCCATGTCCAGTATGGAGTGGGAATTTACAAGGGAATACAGACTATGGACGGGACAGATTACCTGAAAATAAAGTATGCTGATGAGGATATCCTCTATATTCCAGTTGAAAAGCTGAACAGGCTTGAAAAATATGTATCTTATGGTGAGGAGCCGAAACTTTATAAACTTGGGACAAGAGGATTTAAAAGGAAAAGAAAGAAACTGGCTGAAGATATTGAAAAATTTGCTGCAGAGCTTATTAAGATCCAGGCTCAGAGACAGAGCCAGAATGGATTTGTTTACCAGAAGGATACAGTGTGGCAGGAAGAATTTGAGGCATTGTTTCCATTTGAGGAAACTGAAGATCAGAAAAAGGCAATCAGGGATGTCAAGGAAGATATGGAAAGTCCTAGAATTATGGACAGAATTGTCTGCGGTGATGTAGGATATGGAAAAACTGAAGTTGCAATGAGGGCGGCCTTCAAGGCAATAGAAAATAATAAGCAGGTGGCACTTATAGCACCTACAACAGTACTTGCAGAACAGCATTATAAGAGGTTCTGTCAAAGATTTTCAGGATATCCCATAACAATAGAAAATCTTTCAAGGCTGACTCAGGGAAAATCAAAGGAAATACTGAAAAACCTTAAAAAAGGGACAACTGATATGGTTATCGGTACACATAGGCTGTTAAGTGATGATGTGGAATTTAACAATATCGGGTTACTTATAATAGATGAAGAGCAGAAATTTGGAGTGAAGGCAAAGGAAACCTTAAAGAAGAAGAGGCAGAAGCTGGATGTTCTGACACTTACGGCAACTCCTATTCCGAGAACGCTGAATCTTGCACTGCTTGGAATAAGGGAAATTTCAATAATAGACACTCCACCTGTTAACAGGCTTCCAATTATAACGGAAGTAATAAATGGAACAGATGATGAAATAAAAATAGCCATTTTGAAGGAATTGTCAAGAGATGGCCAGGTGTTTTACATTTACAATGAAGTAAAGAATATGAAGTATAAACTGGAAGAAATGAGAAAAATGCTGCCAGACTTTGTAAAGATGGAATTTATACATGGCCAGCTGCCTCCAAAGGAAATAAAAGATAAGCTGAAAAGGTTTGAACAGGGGGAATTTGACATTCTTATGGCTTCAACTATAATTGAAAATGGTATTGATGTTGCAAATGCCAACACGATATTAATAGAAAACTTTACAGGGCTTGGACTTTCACAGGTGTACCAGCTGAGGGGACGTGTAGGAAGAAGTGACAGGCAGGGATACTGCTACCTTCTAAAGACAGGAAGCATAACAAGCAAGGGTAAAAAGAAGGAAGAAAGCATGTACAAGGTGGAAGGAATCAAGTCGGGAGGATTCCAGATTTCACTGGAGGACATGAAAATAAGAGGAGCCGGGGAAATACTGGGAGATAGACAGCATGGAACGATAGAAACCTTCGGATATGATCTTTACATAAAAATGCTTAATGAGGAAATACGTAAACAGAAGGGTGAATACAAGGAAAAAATTGAAAATGTGGAAATTATTCTGGATGAAAAGGGATATATTCCTGAAAAATATATCCAGAGGGAAGAAAGACTTAATATTTACAAAAGGTTTGCAATGGCAGAAACCTATTCTGAACTATCTGAGCTTGTAAAGGAAGTGAAGGACAGGTTTGGAAAAATACCGGAGGAAACAGTGAAGTTTATCCTAAGTGTAAAGTTCAAAATTTTTGCTGAACTTAATCACATCCATAAAATAGAGGAAAAACCTGAAACATTTGAACTTTACTTTGAAAAGGAAGGTACAGGAGAACTGATATCTGAAATGTCTAAAATTTTCAGATGGAGAGATATTTCAGAAAAGTATGACAGTCTTCTTATTAAGGAAAAGACAAAGATTTCAGAACAGTTTACTGTAAAGGAAGTGGCCAAAGAAGAATTACAGAAATATATTAGAAATATAGAAGAATAATATATGTTAAGTATGGTAAAATTATAAAATGTATGAAATAATTAAAAAATAATCTGAAAATCTGTTACTAAAATATAAAAAATATGATAAAATACAGATGTACAGAAAAGAAAATGGAGGATATAATGAAAAATAAAATTAAATTAGGAATAATAGCAGTAATGTGCACACTTGCATTAGCTTGTGGTGGAGGATCAAAACCATCAGGAAAGGTTCTTTTTGAATCACCTGACAAGAAAGTAAAAGTATATGAATCAGAAGTTAACAATGAAATACAGAAAAATCTATTTTCTCAAGGGTTAAAAGAATCAGACATACCAAAAGATCAGCTTGAAGCAACAAGAAAAAACATAATCCAGAGTATAGCTATCACAAAGGCAATGGCACTGGAAGGAAAGGCAAAAAAACTTGACAGTGACAAAAAATATACAGAAAGTATAGAAATGGCAAAAGATAACATACTTGCCACACTTAATGTTGCCGATCAGGTAAACAAAGTAAACGTAACAGATGAAGAAGCTAAAAAATATTATGATGCAAATCCTGCGGCATTTACAAGAGCTGATGATGTTGTAAAACTTCAGTTGATTGGAATAACTTCAGGAGACCAGGCAAAAGCTGATGCGGCATTGAAGGAAGCTACAGCAAATCCAAACAACTTTGCTGAAGCTGTAAAAAAATATTCAGAAATACCGAATGCAGGAACAGGGGAAACAAACGACCTTCCTTTAACTGAACTTGCAAAAACACATGCTCCTATAGCTGAAGCAGTAAAAGCCGCTCAAAAAGGGCAGGTTATAAACAGTGTCATAAAAGTAAATAACGAATGGTATATTGTTAAAGTTCTTGATAAGGCACCTAAAGGACTTGTAGCATATGACAAAGTAAAAGATATGATAAAGAACCAGTTGAAAATACAGAAAAGACAGGAAGCAAATCAGAAATACGTTCAGGAAATTGCTGACAAATATAACATAAAATAATGAATATTTATGAGGACATATCACAGTCCTCATATTTCTGTTGCCGGCATACAGTAAAAATGCCGGAAGATTCAACTTTAATTATTAAAGGGAATAAATAAAATTACTGTTACAGGAGGCCTGTATGAAGTTTTTAAAATTTTTATTGGTTTTATTTTTACTGTTGCTTGTTGCGGCAACAGGTGGGGTAATTTTCTCCAATAAAATAGTCTATAATATGACTAAAACAAAGAGTTCTGAATTTGAAAATCTGAGATATTCAATAAAGAGCAGCGAAATAATATTTGACAATTTTGTATTAAATGGAAAAGATCTTGGGAAGGGAAAGGCTAAGATTTCCTTTGTAAGAAGCGGTTTTCTTGGATTAAATTTAAAATCGGCACTATCTGATATGAAACTTGAAGATGTTGACCTGAAAAAAATTTATGACACTCCTGACAACCAGATAGATTCCTTTGTGGAAAAAATAGAAATTCCTGCAAACAGTGAAGCAATAAAGAAAACAACTGAGGAATTTGTAAAGGAAACGACAAAGGAACTGGAAAATGTAAGTACAGGAATTGACAACTTCATTAATACAGAAATCAGGGAAAATATCCTGAATACAAACAAAATTAAGACAGATTATAACAGTATAACAGATTTGAAAAGCAAGGCACAGAAAATAACTGAACTTGACAAGGAAATAAAACCTGTGACAAAAATGATAAATACTGAAAAACAGGATATTGAAAATTCAATATCCAAAATAGAAACTGAAAAAAGCCTGATGCTTGAAAATATATCACAGGAACTGAACAAGCTTGAAAAAATAGTTTCCCTGAATGACATAAAAAATATGAATTCATATATTTTCATGGATAAGGGGAAAAAGATAACAGCATCACTGAATAAAGCTTTAAAAGCAGTTAATCTTATTAAGGAAATAAGAAGTTTACCGTTACAGATTTCAAATGTGGATATAAATAACGGAACACTTGTATTTAATGGTCTTGATGGTAAAGATACAGTTTCAGGTGAAATGAAGCTTGAAGGTATTCCTGAAAAAGTAACTGTAAAGTCAGCACAGGACGGCTATGATATGATTTACAAAGGTGATAAGTTTACGATGCAGACATTATTTGGTAAAAATATAGTTTCTGTCATAGAGTATCTAAAAGATGACATACTTGAAGGTAAAGTAATAAAACTAGTTTCAAGATTAACTTCAGAAAATAATAATTTCCAGAATATAAATGAAACAGTCCTTTCAGATGAGGAAAAAACCTTACTTACTGAAAAGATAAATAATTTACAGCAGACACGTTATCAGGAAATAATGACAAAATATGATGAGCAGATAAAAAGCATCGATACTCTTATAACAGCAGTTTATGAGAAGAAAAGCAAGCTTGATCAGATTCAGAGGGAAATGATTTCCTTGAATACAATAATAAATCTGCCTGAAGTTCCTGCCCAGACAGGAAATGCCACTGGAGAAAACACAGTAAATCCGGCTAATCCTGCAAATAATGAGGGAAATGGAAACAATTCAGGAACTCAGACAAATAATAATAGTGACAGAAATAATGCCCAGCCAAATAATCAGCAGCAGGACAGCGGTAAAAATGCTATAAATGATGCGGCAGGGAAATTAAAGGAAATGTTCGATAAAAAAGATAATAAGAAATAGAAGGTTACAATATGAGACTTGACAAATTTTTAAAAATTACAAGAATAATAAAAAGAAGAACAGTTGCCAAGGAACTGGCAGATAATGGAAACATATCAATAAATGGCGAAGAAAAGAAATCTTCCTACAGTGTTAAGAAGGGGGATATTCTGGATATAAAGTATTTTAATAAAAATATAAAGGTGAAAGTTAAGGAACTTCCGCCAGAAACTTTAAAAAAAGATTTTATTGATGAGTATATTGAAATTATAAATTAAAAAAGGCAAATTTTTTTAATTTGAAGCTAATTTTCATAAAGAGATAATTGGTGTTATTTTTCAAACGATTAAGTATAATGTTTTTTAAAATAATTAATATGTTTTAAATAAATAAAGAGAGAAAAATGGAAAAAAACGTTTTTCTCTCTTGTTTTTTAAAATAAATAAGGTATAATGATAATAGAACAGTAGACTATATATGTAAGGAGAAGCGTATGAAAATAACAGACATTAGACTAAGACTCGGAAAAGGCTCAGAAGAAGGCGGAAAGCTAAAAGCATATGTAGACATTACGTTTGATGACAGTTTTGTCATTCATGGTTTAAAAGTCATTGAAGGACAAAATGGACTATTTGTTGCCATGCCATCAAGAAGAATGCCTAATGGCGAATTTAAAGATATCGCTCATCCGATCACTCCTGAACTCAGATCAGAACTAACAAAAGAGATACTGGAAGCATATGAAAAAGAAAATGTTGTAGCCGAATAAATAAAATCTAATAAATTTTATTTGCTATTTAAAAAAAGGACTTTTCATAATAGATAGTAATTTATCCATTTGGAATAGTCCTTTTTTTTGTTAAATATTTAACTAGTTATAAATCACTTATAATAATCTTCTTATCTGTAATAATTTTAGGATATTTTTCGTTTTCTGAATGGCAGGTACATCAGAAACATTATAAACAGCATTGAAGATATCAGTATGACAATATAAAGTTCAAACGGCTTTATAAAACTGACAAAATCAGCTATGTATGTTTTCAGGAACATTGCATTTACAGGAAAAATTGTATTGTATATTGCGGCATAGACAAACAGCAGAATTAAGGTTATGCAGGATAATATATAGTTTTTAAAATCTATTTTATCCTTTAAATAAATAAAGCTATAAAAAACTGCTACAAATTCCAGTGCATGCATAATCATGAATATATACACATAAAATGAATGATAATATACAACTACTCCAGGTAAAATAAGTGCAAATACCGCACCAAAACTTAAAAAATAAGTCAGGTTAAATAAAAAACGGGTTTTGAATATTAAGTAAAGCCCTGCAGCAATTGCGGCAAAATTACATAAATGTACCGGAGTTACATTGTAAATAGGTTCATGTTCCTGTGTAACCCTGTATACAGAATCAAGTATTTTAAATCCTAAAATAAAAAATCCTAAAAACGTTCCATAATTACTTAAATTGATTTTCTTAAACAATTTTGGAATTAATAGTAGAAAAATACTGAATAATATTGATACAATAAAAGTATGTATGTGAATTTGGCTAAAATAATAAAATTTCACAGCTCCCGGTTCCAAAATATACCTCCATAAATAAATTTTTTCATATTATAGCATTTTGCCAATTAAAAAACAATTATGATTCCTCGAGATTTATACATCTAATTTAGATAAAAAATAAAGAACAAAAACAAAATGTAATTTGTAAAAAATGCTTCTATCGTGTATAATATAGTATAAAAACAGAAGAAAAAATAAAAATAATTTTAAAAATATTAAAGTAAAAATCAGGAGGACAGACTATGAATAGGAAAAGAATCAGAAAAGCTGTAATTCCGGCGGCGGGATTAGGGACAAGAGTTTTACCTGCAACAAAGGCGCAGCCTAAGGAAATGCTTGTTATAGTAGACAAGCCTGCATTACAGTATCTAATTGAAGAGCTTGTAGAATCTGGAATTGAAGAAATACTTATTGTAACGGGGAGAAACAAGGAATCGATAGAAAATCATTTTGATTATTCATATGAACTTGAAAAAACTTTGGAAGAAAAAGGGAAAATTGAGTTACTGAAGGTAGTAAATAACATATCTAAATTATCAAATATATATTATGTAAGACAGAAAAATCCTCTTGGATTAGGCCATGCAATAGGATGTGCAGAGGCATTTGTAGGGGATGAACCTTTTGTAGTGCTCTTAGGAGATGATATTATCTATACAGATGAAACAAAAGGGGAAATACCTGTAACAAAACAGCTTATCAATAAATACAATGAACTGAATGGTGGAACAATACTGGGAGTGCAGGAAGTTCCTGAAAAGGAAGTGGATAAGTACGGGATAATCGATCCTTTAAAGGAAGTAGATAGTCAGACGGTAGAAGTGGAAAATTTTGTGGAAAAACCGTCAGTGGAAGAAGCTCCAAGCAGACTTGCCGCACTTGGAAGATATGTGCTGGAACCTGAAATATTTGAATACCTGAAGGAAACAAAACCGGGAAAAGGTGGAGAAATACAGCTTACAGATGCAATACTTAAAATGAAGAATTCGGGGAATAAGCTGTATGCATACAATTTTGATGGATTGAGGTATGATACAGGAGATAAATTAGGAATGTTTATAGCAAATGTGGAATTTGGACTGAGACATCCTGAGTTAAAGGATAAGGCAAAGGAATATTTGAAAAAATTAATTGAAAAAATGTAGGAGTGATATCTGAAGATACGTTCTTTATTAAAACAAATGTAATATTTTGATTTTCAATAGAGTTGTAAATAACATAAAAAAATGGTATAATAAAACAATTATAATTTAGAATAGTTTCTTTTGAAAAGAGGCGTTTATGGGATTAAATAAAAAGAATGGAATAAAGATATTTTATATATTGATTTTATTTGTGCTGTATAGTTTTCTGCTAAAAAAATATGACTATACGATAAAGTATTTAACGAACTTCTTATTCATTATTTTTATATTTATAAGTTTTGTTTTTGGCCAACTGGATTTTTATGCGGAAAGATTCAGACTAAAGGATGTATTTATAAATTTTGGGATAGATTTTGTCTTTTCAGCTATAATATTTCTATTTTTAAAGGATTGGGACATATTTTTAATTTTTTTAGTAATCTTTTTATTTCAGACTATGTTTAGAAGACTCACATGCTTAAAGTATGTAAAGAAAAATAATGTCCTCATATTTGGTTCGAACCACATTGTGAATAATGTGCAGGAAGATTTAATTAATGATCTGGACTATAATTATGTCGGATATATTTCCAACAATAGAAGTAGAGCAACAAAATATCTTCTTGGCAGATATGATGAAATGGAAAGAATTATTGAAGAAAAAAAAGTAAACATGCTTGTAATAGTTAAAGATATAAAAGATCCCTCTTTTAAAATTTATTTAAAAAGACTTTTTGATTTAAAAATAAACGGATTGAAGGTATTAAGTTACAAGGAATTTAACGAAAGTATCCAGAAAAAAATAGATATTAACCAGATTAATGAAGAATGGCTGCTTGAATCAAACGGTTTTGATATATTGAATAATGAAAGCCAGAGAAATATAAAAAGGGGACTTGATTTAATAATTGCGGCTATACTGATGGTTATTGCCAGTCCTATTGCGTTAATTGCGGCAATAATAATAAAAATTGAATCTAGAGGTCCTATCATATTTAAACAGGTACGTATAGGAGAAAATGGTAAGAAATTTAAAATATATAAATTCAGAAGTATGAAAATACATGATGAAAAAAAGTATCCTAAATACACTTTAGACAATGATGACAGAATAACAAGATTTGGAAAAATTATGAGAAAAACAAGAATTGATGAACTTCCTCAGCTTTTCTGCATCATGAAGGGGACAATGAGCTTTGTCGGTCCAAGACCTGAATGGGATCTTCTTGTAGAGGAGTATAAGGAAAAGATACCTTATTACAACCTCAGACATATGATAAAACCAGGAATAACAGGATGGGCACAAGTTATGTATCCCTATGGTGAGAGTGTGGAAGATGCAAAAAGAAAACTGGAGTATGACCTGTACTATTTAAAACATCAGGATTTAATACTGGATGTACTGACTATAATGAAAACTGCCAAAACAGTTATCTTTGGTAAGGGGAAATAGAACTTTAATAAATAATAAATAATTGTAAGAAAATAAAAAAATAAAAAATGGGAGGAATTATGAAAGGAATTATCCTTGCAGGAGGAAGTGGTACAAGACTTTACCCTTTAACAAAATCAATATCAAAACAGATTATGCCAATTTATGATAAACCGATGATTTATTATCCTTTATCTGTACTTATGCTGGCAAATATAAAAGAAGTGCTTATAATTTCAACAGAAAGGGATTTGCCGGTTTTTAAGGAATTACTAAAGGATGGCAGCGAACTTGGATTAAAATTGGAGTATAAAGTTCAGGAAAAACCAAACGGTCTTGCAGAAGCCTTCATAATAGGGGAAGAATTTATAGGAGAGGACAATGTAGCCCTTATACTGGGGGATAATATATTCTATGGTAGCGGATTTAGAGGATTGGTGGAAGAAGCTGCAAAACTTGAAAGTGGAGCAATAGTATTTGGATATCCAGTAAAGGATCCGAGGGCTTATGGAGTAGTTGAATTTGATGAAACTGGAAAGGCAATTTCGCTAGAAGAAAAACCTGCAAATCCTAAATCAAATTATGCAATACCGGGATTATATTTTTATGACAATACAGTTGTGGAAAAGGCTAAAAATGTAAAACCTTCAGCAAGAGGGGAAATAGAAATAACAACTGTTAACGAGATGTACCTTTCTGAAGGAAAATTAAATGTAAAAAATTTAGGAAGAGGAGTAGCCTGGCTTGATACAGGAACTCATGATGCCCTACTTGAAGCAGCAAATTTCGTACAGACTGTGCAAAAAAGACAAGGTTTTTATATTGCCTGTATAGAGGAGATTGCTTATGCAAAGGGATGGATAAATAAGGAACAATTGTTAAAACTTGCAGAACCAATGATGAAAACCGAGTATGGAAAGTATTTAAAAGATTTAATAAAAGGGGTATAAATTTTGGAATATAGAGTAGAAATACTAATGGCAACTTATAATGGTGAAAAATATTTAAGCGAACAGATTGAGTCTATAATAAGTCAAAGTTATGAAAACTGGACGTTACTAATAAGGGATGATAATTCAAAAGATAGTACAGTTTCAATTATAGAAAAATATGAAAAAAAAGATAATAGAATTAGATTATTAAGAGATAGAAAAGGTAATTTAGGATTTATCAAAAACTTTGAAGAATTACTTATAGAATCTCAAGAAGATTTTATTATGTTTTGTGATCAGGATGATTATTGGGAAAAAGATAAAATAAAAAATTATATTGAAATTTTACAAAAAGAAGAAGAATTACTGCAAGTTCCTTTGTTGATACATTCAAATTCTTTTATTTGCGATGAAAATCTTAAAATAATAAAAGAAGAATTTATTAATTCTTCTATTGCACTAGAAGAAAATAAAAATACATATTTTTTTTCTTATATTGTTCAAGGTTCTACAGTCATGATTAATAAAAGAATGAAAGAAATATGTATTCCCTTTTTATCTTCGGTAACATTACATGATAGATATTTTCATCTTTTATCTGAATTTTTAGGAAAAAGAATTTTCATTGATAAAAGTTTAATGAAATATAGACAGCATGCAAATAATAAAATCGGAGCTAAAGGTGATATTCTAGAAAAAATATTAAGAAAAAAATTTTTTGATATTAAATATTTTGATATTAAGGATAGAGATTTGATTACGGAAATAAAAGAAAAATATATTGATATTCTAGAAAAAGAAAAAATAGAAGAAATAGATGATTACTTAGAAGTAACAAATACTCAGAGAAGTAGATTTATAAGATTTTTTTTAAGTTTATATTTTGAAATGAATTTAAAAACTCGAGTATTTCTTTTATTAAAGGGATAAAAATTAGAAAGGAAAAAAAATGAGTAGAAAAAAGACAATTTTTGGAATATTGTTTTTATTAATAGCAGTAATTTCAAATATAGTAATCATGAAGTATTTAGATATAGAAATAAGCGAGAGAATGCTATTTCAACAAATTTTTAAAATGTTTTTTTGTTTATTAGTTGATACTATTCTATTTGTTGTTTTTAGAAAGTTAAAAAACATATATTATTTGATAATAGAATTAAAAAACAATAGGAAATTGATTATAAATTTAGCAAAAAATGATTTTAAAACAAAATATGCAGGTTCATATCTAGGAATAATATGGGCTTTTGTAAATCCAGTTATAACAATTATAGTATATTGGTTCGTTTTTGAATATGGACTAAGGGCAGGTTCACCTGTAAAAGGAATTCCCTATGTTTTATGGCTTATGGCAGGTTTGATTCCTTGGTTTTTTTATTCTGATGGAATAAACAGTGCTACTAACAGTATGTATGAATATAGTTATCTTGTTAAGAAAGTTGTATTTAAGATAAGTATTTTACCGATTGTAAAAATTATTTCAACATTATTTATACAGTTAGTTTTTGTAAGTTTTTTGTTTATAGTTGCATTTATTTATGGAATGTATCCTACGATATATATGTTGCAGCTATTTTATTATTTATTCTGTCTATTTTTTATTATTTTAGCTACATCTTATATAACATCATCAATTATTTTGTTCTTTAAAGATTTGGGGCAGCTTATAAATATATTTTTGCAGATTGGTATATGGGCAACTCCGATAATGTGGAGTTATAATATAATTCCTGAAAAATATCAGTGGATTGTAAAACTTAATCCGATGCTGTATATTGTAGAAGGGTATAGAGATTCTTTTATTAATAATATATGGTTTTGGGAAAAACAGATACAGACGATATATTTTTGGCTTATAAGTTTAAGTCTGTTTTTTATAGGAGCGATAATTTTCAAAAGATTAAAACCGCATTTTGCTGATGTTTTATAAGAGAAAGGAGAAAAATGTCAAAAATAGCAATTAGTGTAAAAAATTTAACAAAAATATATAAATTATATGATAAACCGATCGATAGATTAAAAGAAACATTAAGTATTACAAAAAAGAAATATCATAGGGAGCATTATGCACTAAGAGATATTTCTTTTGATGTAAAAAAAGGAGAATCAGTAGGTATAATAGGGACGAATGGATCAGGAAAATCAACAATATTAAAAATTATTACGGGAGTATTAAACCAGACATCAGGAGAACTGAAAGTTAAAGGTAAAATATCTGCTCTTCTGGAATTAGGAGCCGGATTTAATTTGGAATATACTGGAATGGAGAATATTTATCTAAACGGGACAATGATGGGATATACAAAAGAAGAAATAGAGAAAAAATTAGATAATATTATTAATTTTGCAGATATAGGAGAATTTATAAATCAACCTGTAAAAACTTATTCTTCAGGAATGTTTGTAAGACTTGCATTTGCAGTTGCGATTAATATTGATCCTGAAATATTGATAGTAGATGAAGCATTATCAGTTGGGGATGTTTTTTTTCAGGCAAAATGTTACAAAAAATTTCAAGAATTTAGAGATATGGGAAAAACTATAATTTTTGTAAGCCATGATTTGAAAAGCGTTTCGAAATACTGTGATAAGGTTATTTTATTAAATAAAGGTATTTTTATAGAAGAAGGTAATCCTAAAAAAGTAATAGATACCTATAAAAAAATATTAGTAAATCAGTTTGATAAGGAAATTAAGAACGAAAAAGAGAAAGAAAAAAATGTTGAAAGTAAAGTTTTATGGAAATCTAAAATGAATTTAAATTCTAACAAACTAGAATATGGCAACAAAGATGCAGAAATAATTGATTTTGGAATATTGGACGAAAATAATATTTTGACAAATACAGTGAATAAGAATGAAAGTTTTAGAATAAAAATGAAAGTAAGATTTAACAAAAAAATTCAGGAACCTATATTTGCTTTCACGATTAAAGATATTAAGGGAAATGAGATTACAGGCACAAATACAATGATAGAAGAAGTTTACTTTAAAAATCCTGAAAGAAATGACGTAGTAGAAGTCGAATTTGAACAGATAATGAATTTACAGGGAGGGGAATATTTATTATCACTTGGTTGCACAGGATTTAAAGATGGAGATTTTACAGTTTATCACAGATTATATGATGTCTGTTCGATATCAGTTGTATCTTCAAAGGATAGTGTAGGTTTTTATGATATGAATTCAAGTATTATAATTAAATAGAAAAATATATTTTGAAAGGTTTGTAAATAATTATGAGAGAAAAAATAGGAAATGTAACGATTAATTTAGATTACTATAATGGTATTGACAACTATAGTGATGGAGAGGAAATCGAAAACGAATTATTAGAAATTGTCAAGACAGAAAAAGATTTGGAAAAAGTTGTAGGAGCTTCTTCTAAATGGCCTATAATATATCATTTAAGTAAAAAAAGACAAAATATTTTAGAATGGTATAAATTTGAAAAAGAAGATACACTTCTTGAAATAGGAGCTGGTTGTGGGGCTATAACAGGACTTTTTGCAGAAAAAACAAAAAAAGTAGTTTCAATTGAAATTTCTAAAAAAAGGTCTCTTGTGAATGCGTATAGAAATCAAAAATATAGTAACCTAGAAATAATAGTAGGAAATTTTAATGATATAAAGATAACAGAAAAATTTGATTATATAACATTAATTGGAGTGCTTGAGTATTCAAAAAATTTTACAAATTCAGAAACTCCTGAAATAAAATTTCTAAGTGAATTGAAAAAAAATTTAAAAACAAATGGGAAAATAATAATAGCTATAGAAAATAAATTAGGATTAAAATACTGGGCTGGAGCTAAAGAAGATCATACATCGGTGCTGTTTGATAGTATACAGGGATATTTAAATACAAAAAAAGTAGCAACATATTCAAAAGAAGAATTGAAAAAAATGTTATTTAAAACAGGTTTTTCAAATATAAATTTTTATTATCCTTTTCCAGATTATAAATTACCAAATGTTGTATATTCTCAAAAATATTTACCTAAAATAGGAGATTTAAAAAATCTAATTCACAATTATGATATGTCAAGATATGTGTTTTTTGATGAAGAAATTGTATATGATCAACTAATTAAAGATAATAATTTTGAAAAATTTTCAAATTCATTTTTAATTATTGCTGAAAATATTTAGAAGGTGGGAAAAATATGAATGTATTATTTGTTAAATATACTAATGATAGGAAAGAAAAATATAGAATAAAAACTGTAATAGCTGAAGAAAATGGCGAAAAATTTGTATATAAAGAAGCAATGAATGAATTATCTGTTAATCATATACATAATATCTATTTGAATAAAGAAAAATTAAAATGTAATAATTCTATATTTAATCCAGTAAATTCAAGATTTGAGAATGGAAAAATATTTTTTGATTATGTAGAAGGAAAAACGTTAGATTCAATTGCAATAGATATATTTTTTAATAAAGGTATAGATAAATTTTTGAAATTTCTATCCGAAATAAAACAAGAAATAGACAAAAGTGGTAATTCAGTTATAAATTTAGATTTAACATTAGATAATATAGTAAAAAAGAATAATGGTGAATTATTTGTTATTGACTATGAATGGGTGTCAAACATTAGCGAAGACAATCTAGAGAAAGAATTTGTTTTTTTTAGATTATTAGAGGTCTTCTATTATAAATATAAAAAGTATTTTGAAATTGTTTTTTCTTTTGATGAATTATTAGAAAAGTTTATTACTGATAAAAATATAATAAAAAAATTAAAAGAAAAGTCAGTAAGTTTTTATAATGAAAAAATAGATAATGAAAAAGTTCTAAAGTTAAAAAAACACATGTATATAGAAGATAGAAATTTTTTGCAGATTTTTTATGATTACGGTCATGGACTTGAAGAAAAAGATTATTTTATAAAAGAGTATGATTATAATAATGAAATCAAATTAGAAATAAAAATAGAAAAAAATGTAAAAATGATAAGAATAGATCCTAAAAATAAAAGTATAAATCTTAAAGTTACTGGATGCTTTTTTTTAAATGACAATGGAAAAACTGAAGATATAAAATTTTATTCTAATGCTGATTATAATAATGAATCTAATTATATTTTTACAACTGAAGATCCACAAATATATTTTAATAATTTAAAAAAAGGAATTTTAGTATTTTCATTTAAAGAAGTGAAATTATCAACAATTTTAGAAGATAGAACTCTATTTATTGAAACAAAAAATATTTCAGATTATATACTGTCTTATGGTAAAATAGAAAATGTAATAAATAAATTAGAAAATTTAATAATAGAGAAAAAAAATTTAACAGAAGAAAAAGAAAATTTAATAATAGAGAAAAAAAATTTAACAGAAGAAAAGGAAAATTTAAATAGAAATTATAATGAACTTATTAAACAAGTTTATAATAAAACTGGAAAGTTTTTTTTGAATAGATTAAAAGAATTTTATTATATATATTATATTCATAAATCAAAAGTTTTTAATAATCAATGGTATATAAATGAGTATAAAGATTTTGAAAAAAGTTACATTAATAAAAGGCAGAGAAGTTATAAATTTATAAAATTTATAGAAAAAATATATAGAATATTGAATCATCCTATAACTCATTATGTAAGATTTGGTGCTTTTGAAGGTAAAAAACCATTATATAATTTTAATGGAATTGATTATCTCAAGAATAATAATGATGTCTTACTGTTAGGAATTAATCCTTTGTATCATTTTCTAAGATATGGAAAAAAAGAAGGAAGAGAAGGATACACACAAATTGATAATGAGAAACATCAAGAAATAACGATATCATATAATATTGATAAATATCAAAAAAACATAAATTCAGAATATATTGATAATCAAAATCCATTGGTCACAGTTATAGTTCCTAACTATAATCATGAAAAATACCTTGTTGAAAGGCTAGAGAGTATATATAACCAAACTTATAATAATTTTGAAGTTATTTTACTTGATGATTGTTCAAAAGATAAAAGTATCGAGATAATGAAAAAATATTTAGAAAAATATCCTGAAAAAACAAGATGTATTATAAATGAAAAAAATTCGGGTGGAACTTTTTATCAATGGAAAAAAGGTATTGAAATGGCAAAAGGAAAATATATCTGGATTGCAGAAAGTGATGACAAATGTGATTTAAACTTTTTGGAAGAAGTCACAAAACCATTAGTAAATGATGGAGTATTATTATCTTATTGTAGAACAACATTTATAAATAGTGATGGAACAGAAAAAGTTTGGGAAATAGAACATTATTTAAGAGAAATTGATCCTTTGTTATGGGAAAATCCATTTATAATGTCGTCAGATAAAATGGTTGCAAAAGCATTTTCTATTAAGAATGTTGTACCAAATGGAAGTAGTTGTATTTTTAAGAACCCCGTTAAATCTAAAATAATAAGTGAAGAAAAATGGTATGGTATGAAAATATGCGGAGATTGGTTGTTTTATATAGATATTATTAAAGGGGGACTGATAGCATACACTAATAAAACGACAAACTATTTTAGAATGCATAAAAAAAATACATCTGTTTTAAGTTATACTAAAGATTTTTATTATAAAGAACACGAAATAGTTGCTCAAGAAATCAAAAAAAATTATATAGTTGAAAATTCTATGTTTGAAAAAGAAGAAAAAGTATTAAAAGAGCAATGGTTAAATGTAAGAAAACCAAATATAGAGTTATTCCCTAAATGTTATGACTTAAAATCAATACTATCAATAAAAAAAGATAGATTGACTATACTGATGTGTGGATATGCTTTTTCTTCGGGTGGTGGAGAGACATTTCCAATTCATTTAGCAAATATGATGAGTGATTTAGGACATATAGTTATATTTTTAAATTTTGATCAAACAGATAGGAATGTTGGTGTTAGAGATATGTTGTATCCTCATATACCTGTGTATAATGACTATATGAAAATAAATGATATTATTAAAGAATTTAATGTGGATATAATACATTCGCATCATGGATGGGTAGAATCTGTTATTTCAGATATAACAGATGTTTCTAAAACAGGTACAAAGCATATTGTTACATTACACGGAATGTATGAAACAATTCCTAACAAGTATCTTTTACCATTATTGAAAAAATTATACCCTAAAGTTAGTAAGTTTGTTTACATAGCAGATAAAAATTTGGTTCCATTTGAAAAAAATGGTTATTCGACATCATTAAGCAAATTTAAGAAAATAGGTAATGCAGTTAGTTCTACAAAAATGGAAAAAGTAGATTTATCAAAGTATGGAATAAATTCGAAATCTTTTGTTATTAGTTTGGTAAGCAGAGCTATTCCTGAAAAAGGTTGGGAAGAAGCGATCAGTATTGTAACGAAATTAAGAAAAACTTGTCAAAAAGATATTCATCTATTGTTAATTGGAGATGGTCCCGAATTAGAAAAATTAAAAGAAAAAGAAAATAAATATATCCATTTTTTAGGATTTAAAAATAATGTTAAAGATTATTTTTATAGTAGTGATTTAGCTATTCTTCCTTCTAAATTTAAAGGAGAGAGTTATCCAATAGTTCTTATAGAAGCTTTAGTTTCTGGAATACCTGTAATTGCCTCAAATATTGGAGAAATAAAAACTATGATGACATCCGAAGAAGGTGAAATGTCAGGTTCTATAATAGACTTAAAAAATTGGAAAATTGATGAAAAGATTTGGTGTGATGAAATTTTAAAACTAATTCAGGATGAAGATTATTACAATAGAAAAAAAGAGATTACTGAAATAGTAGCTAAAAAATTCAGTCCGATAAAAATATCATCTGAATATGAAGAAGTATTCTTAAATTCATAATAAAAATTTAAAGAAAGGGATAGTATGAATAAATAATTTTATTTATATTTTTCATACAAAGATTATGACGGATAAAATATTAGTTTTTATACCTATGTACAATTGTGAAAAACAAATTGGCAGGGTAATAGATCAGCTCACAGGAGAAATTAGACCTTATATTGATGAAGCAATAATTATAAATAATCGTAGTACAGATAATGGAGAACAGGTAGTATTGGAAAAATTAAGAAATTTAGATACGGATTTATCTATAAGACTACTAAAAAATGATGAAAATTATGGTTTAGGAGGTTCTCATAAAGTTGCTTTTAAATATGCTATTGAAAATAATTTTGATTATATTATAGTACTACATGGGGATGATCAAGGAAATATATCAGATTTTATATCTTTATTGAGAAATGGAACTTATAAAAAATATGATTGCTGCTTAGGAGCAAGGTTTATGAAAGGTTCAAAATTAATTGGATATTCTTCACTAAGAATTTGGGGGAATTATGGGTTTAATTGGTTATTCTCTGTAGTTGTCAAAGAAAAAGTGTACGATCTAGGTTCAGGATTAAATATGTATTCTGTTGAAAGTTTAAAAAATGAATATTATATTAAATTCCCAGATACTTTGTACTTTAATGACTGCATGATTTTAGCATATTGTTACTATAAACAGAAAATGTTGTTTCATCCTATTTCTTGGAGAGAGGAAGATCAGATATCTAACAATAAAATCATCAAATTTTCAATTTCATTATTAAAAATGCTTGGAAATTATATGAAAAATAAACAAAAATATCTTGAATCTGAAATGAGAACAAAAATTATTAATAATTACAAAGCAAAATGTGTATATAAAATAAATTAGGAGGATAAATTTTTATGAAAGTATTAGTAACAGGAGCAGCTGGATTTATCGGTTCACAGCTTGCATATAGATTATGGAAAAATGGAGAAGAACTTATACTTATAGATAATTTTTCCTATGGAAAGGAAGATAATCTTATTTTTCCAGATTATGATTTTAGAGATGAGATAATTAGAATGGATATTCGAGATAGAGAGGGTATAGGTTCATTACTAAAAAATGGAGATGTAGATTATGTTTATAATATTGCAGGAATTGCTCCACTTCCAGATTGCCAGTCTAATCCACAGGAAGCGATAGATGTTAATACAACAGGTTTTGTAAATATACTGGAAAATAGTAGAAAGTTTGGAGTAAAAAAAGTAATTCAGGCAAGTACGAATGCAATTTATGAGAATGATAAAAATTTTCCAACGAAAGAAGACAAATTTGAGCTTCCTACATTGATTTATCCAAATACTAAATATGTTGCAGAAAGATTTGCTCAATCTTTTTGTGATACTTACGGAATGAGTGTTACTTGTATCCGTTTTGCAAATGTTTACGGGCCTCATATAGATTGCTTAAGAAAACAGCCACCTTTTGTTGCCTACATGATTAGAGAACTCTATTATAATAGAACTCCAATTTTTCATTCAGATGGAAATCAAAGAAGAGACTATGTATATGTAGATGATCTTATAGATTTAGCAATTGCAGTTCAAAAAGGGGAAGGTTTTGATTGTGTCAACTGCTCTTCGTTGACAAATTATTCTGTAAATGAGATGTATGAAATTGCATCAAAAATAATGAAAAAGGATATTAAACCAGAATATGCTAATGATGCTCATTATTGGGAAAAATATCCTGAACTTTATGAAGGTTTTTATAAAATAAAAGAAACTATCTTAAAAGAAGAAATTAATAAATATTCCCTTTGTGATAATACTTACGCTAAAAATAAGTATAATTGGGAGCCTAAAGTATCTATCAATGAAGGGCTTAAACGCGTAATAGAAAATGAATGTGAATTATTAAGTCAATTAGATAAAAAAGGAGATTAAAAATGACAAAAATAAATTTAATTATGCCTATGGCTGGAGGAGGAACAAGATTCAAAAAAGAAGGAATCAACAAACCAAAACCTTTAATTGAAATAAATGAAAAACCATTTTTCTTTTGGGCGACACAATCAATTACAAAGTTTATTGATATTGATAACTTAATTTTTGTAGTATTAGAAGAACATATTAAAAATTACAATATAGATAAAGAAATTTTGAAATATTATCCAAATGCAGAATTAAAAGTTATTGACCATATTTTAAATGGAGCTGTTTTAACGTGTTTAGAAGGATTAAAATTAGTTGATAATGATAATCCTATTCTGTTTAATGATTGTGATCATGCTTTTTTATGTGATTCTTTTTATGAATTTTGTAAAAATAAAAATTTTAATGAAGTTGATGGAGCTTTATTAACATTTAAATCTAATGATCCAAGATACAGTTATGTCGCTCTTGATAAAAATGATAATGTAATTCATACTATGGAAAAAAAAGTCATAAGTGATAAAGCTATATGTGGAGCTTACTATTTTAAAAATAGAGAAGTTTTTAAAACTTTTACAGAAAAATATTTAGATAATTGTAATTATGAAGAATATTTTATTAGTGGCATTTATAATATTATGGCTAATCACAATAAAATAATAAAATATTTTTTAACTGATTTACATTTATCTTTTGGTACACCAGAAGAATACGAAGAAGCTAAAAAATATAATTTTAATAAATTTATCTAAAAGGAGTTAGTACAAATGAATTTAATATTTCTTGTAGTTGCTATTTTTATATTATTCTTGGCTCATATTTTAAAAGTCTTAAGATGGAGATTATTTATTGAAGTATATGAAGAGCCTAAGAATCGTAATTTAATTGAAGCTTTAGCATTTGGGTATCTAATAAATCTATTCATTCCATTTAGAATAGTAGGAGATATTTTTAGAGCTTTTTATTCAGGACGAAAAATGAAAAATAAATTTGCTTTTTCTTTATCAACAGTTATAGTAGATAGAGTATTAGATGTTATAATGGTGGGAATAATTTTTTCTCTTTTTTACTTATTTGGAATTTCAGGTAAACAAGTAGGTGAAAGTTTAATATTTTATATGTTATTTTCAGGATTTATAATTATAGCTATACTACTTATATATGGATTGAAAAAATATATAAAAATAATATCTCTTAAATTTGCTTCATTATTTAACCAAGATATTGAACTTAGTTTTTTGAAGTTTATGTGGTCATTAATATGGAATTTTAAAGATACTTTTCTAAAAATAAATAAAATAAAAACAATAACGATTACGATATTGATGTGGTCCTTATACCTTTTTTCATATTATGTATTTTCTGTATTTTTATCTTTTAAAGGATATAATTTTAAATTAGTTGATATGTTTATTTTACTTTTTTCGAATAATATATTTGGTTTAATTTCATCAGAAATACTAAGTCAAATTTCTGTATTCTTTTATATTTATATGATATTTCCTATTCTGATGATGCTATTCGTTTCTAAATTTATTCAAATAAGAATACCTTATAAAATTGGTGTGGTAAGAAATGAAGAATATTTAAATTTATTACCTAATCAAAACAGTAAAGAAAAATTAGAATTTTTAGAAAAATATTTTTTAAATGAAGATAAATCATACATTCAAAATTATTTAAATATAAATCAAAAAATTAATATAATAAGAGATTTTTCAGCAGGCTCAAATGCAACAACGATGTTATGTATGAAAGATGATAAAATGTTCTATAGAAAGTATGCTTTTGAAGATAAAGATAAATTATATGATCAAATAGTTTGGATAGAAACTAATAAAAAGCTTGGATTACCGCTACCAAATATTTTAAGTCAAGAAAAAACTGATAAATATTGTTATTATGATATGTCTTATAATCCAAATGCAGTGGTGTTATTTGAGTATTCTCATTCTATGCCTTATGAAAATGGATGGAATATAATGAAAAAAGCATTGGAAAAATTAAATGAAACTGTCTATACTCAAAATGTTAGAAAAGCAGACAAAGAAACAATATATAAATATGTAGATTCAAAGGTCATTTCTAATATTGATAAAATTTTTGAATCTAAAATAATAAAAAAATTGTCAAAATATGACGAAATATTTATTAATGGTAGAGCATATAAAAATTTATCTTATTATTTAAAATATCTATCAAAAGATTATTTATACAATATATTTAAAAATGATGTATATTCTAATTTGCATGGAGATTTGACGATTGAAAATATAGTTTGTGTTAGAAATACTACTGAAGATGATTTTTATATAATTGACCCTAATACAGGGAATGTTCATGAATCTGCTAATTTGGACTATGGAAAATTATTGCAGTCAATTCATGGTGGGTATGAATTTATGATGAAAACTTACGATGTAAGTCTTGAAGAAAATAAAATCAATTTTCTTTTCACTAAGTCACACACTTATGTATATTTTTATGAAAAATTAAATGAATATATGAGTTCCCAGTTTAGTAGAGGACAAGTAAAAAGTATTTATTTTCATGAGATAATACACTGGTTAAGATTAATGCCTTATAAAATAAGAAAAGATAGTGATAGAGTATTAATATTCTATTCAGGATTATTAATGGTATTAAGTGATGTTATAGAAATGTACGGTGATGATAATGAAAAAAAATAAACTCATCTTATGTGATCTAGATGGTACTTTATTTGATACCACAAAAGTGAATTACTATTCTTATAAAGAAGCATTAAATGAAATAAATTATGATATGGATTATGATTTTTTTATAAAGGAATGTTATGGAAAACATTATAAAGAATTTTTACCTAAAATAGGGTTAGATGAAAAAGAAATGGAAGTAGTCCATAAAATAAAGAAGAATACATATAGTAAACATCTAAATACTGCAAAAATTAATGCTCATTTATTTAATATACTTGAGTTTTCTAAAAATGAATATTACATTGTATTAGTAACAACCGCTTCCAAAGAAAATAGCGAACAAATTCTTAATTTTTTTAATAAAAAGGAATTATTTGACTTAATTATCACAGCGGAAGATGTTAGAAATAAAAAGCCAAATCCAGAAGGTTTTATTAAAGCAATAAATTATTTTAGTATAAAATCTGAGGACACTTTAATTTTTGAAGATTCGAATGTTGGTATTGAAGCAGCTGTAAAAAGTGGAGCAAATGTATTTAAAGTTCAGAAATTTTAAAATGAAAAGAGAGGAATAAGTATGATAATAAATTATATTGAAATTATAAAAAGAGAAATAAAAAATTTTATAGATGTATTTAGTCCTCTGATAACAAGTACTTTAGTTGTAAGTATTTCTCTTGCAGTTTTACAACCTTATATGGCTTCCAAGCATCAAATTTATAATGATATTATTTTGGAGAATACTGCTCTTTCAGGAACAAATAAATCAGGAGAAATTTTAAGTTTTTGGATATCTCTATTTTTAGGAATATTAAGCATGGGAATATGCACAATTTTAAAAAAAGATGAATTAAAAAATTTTGTGAATAAATCGAAAGAAAAATCTCAAGATTTAGATTTTTTAGGAATAGGATTGTTTTTAGTTCCAATTATATTATTGCTTTTTTTAACCCAAAAAACAAATATATTTTATTTAATAGTAGGAATTATTTATTTTTTATCTTATATTTTAACAGATAAAAAAATAGAAAAAAGTAAGATTATACTATTACTTTTTTCTATATATTTTTTTGTTTTATCTATAAAAGCAATAGTAGACAAATTGATTAAAAATTATGAAATAATTTCTCAGAATAGTATTTATTTTGTTGTAGGTCTACTTTTTCTAATGATATTTTATTATTTAAAAAAAATAGATTTTCAAAAGATAGATAAATTTATATTATTATTTCAAATACCTATACCTTTAGTGATGTTAACTTTTCTTACAGATAAATATTTAATAAACGGGATTGAAAAGTATAAGATACATTTTTCCAAAAGATACATTGTAGCAATCATATTGATAATACTAATACTATTAGGAATAAATATTTTTCAATATAAAAAAAAAATAGAAGAAATAAAGATAAATAAGAAAGTATCTTTAATACTGATTTCAAGTATTATTGTAGTATTTATAATACATCATTCTGTAATGCCGATATATTATCATTCAGGAGATTTCTGGCATTGGGGAGAAGAAGTGCTTCCTTGGCATCAGCTAGTAAATAAACATATGACTTTATATAAGAATTATTCAGGTACATCAGGATTATATGGATTAGTTTTAGGTTTTTTTCAAAATATGATATTCCATGGTCAAAGCTTTTCCTATTTACCATCATTAGTTTTTAGAAATATATTTTGGGTCAGTTTATATAGTATATTATGTTATTTTCTTGTAGGAGGAAATTTTTCTCTTTTTATTGCATTATTAACTTTTTTGCCTGAATATAATAGGATAAATGCAATAATTGTATTGATATTAATATTATCAAATTCTTCTCTTATAAAAAGAAGAATACAGTGGTTACAAGTGTATATTCTGCTTTCTATATTATCAGTATTTTATTATCCGTTAAATGGAGTTGCAGGAATCTTGGGTGGATTCCCTTTTGCTTTAGTTCAACTTTATTTGGTATTTAAAGATAAATTGTATTTAGATATTTTAAAAAATAAATTATTTTGGACTTTAAATATTTTATTAATATATCCATTTGTATTAATAATAAAATATGGAATAAAGCTCATAAAGATGATTTTGCTATTTTCTTCACAAACAACGTTAGCAGATGGAATAACAGCTTATGGTGAGTCAATTCCTCCTGAATGGTTTATGAAATTTGTATTAGATATTAAATTAAGAAACCAATTTTGGTATATATTTATATTTGTAACAATGATTTTAGTTATTTTACTATTTATATATTTATTATTTATTTATATGTTGAAAGAGAGAAAAATTATTGATAAACTAAAAAATCCAAGTTTTTTTACATTGACGTTTTTTATTATAGCAGTGCCTATTAATTATACTTTTACAATAGTCAGAATAGACAGTGTGGGACTTTTTGGAAGAACTACTGCCACTATGATGGTTGCTTTAACGTTTGGATTACTAGTATTTCTATATAAATATGGTGATGAAATTTTGCCTAAAACACTAAAATTAGTATTGATATCTTTTTGTATAGCTGTAGTAATATTATTACAGGATAGACCACCAACAGGTCCAGATATTAGAAATTTAGTCATCCCTCTGTCTTTGGGAGATGAAATAAAAAATATTAAAACAAGCTATAAATTGAATGATGTAGTTTATATTGACGGAGAAAAAGAGGAAATTCCTGAATTGGGAAAAGGATTTATAAGTAACGAAAAAATAGAATATTTAAAAATATACAAGGAAATGAAAGAGAAATTAGTAAAAAAAGATGAATACTTTTGGCCTCTTTGGAATAGAGAATTAATTAAAATTTTTGATTCAAAGATTCCAACAAAAATTGATAGTCCATATCTGACTAAAAGTTTAAAATCTACAAAAGAAAATTTAATATCGATGAATGAAAAGCCAATATTTATAACTGATTTACTGAATTATCAAAGCTATTATACATTTAGATGGATAATTGATAACGGATATATAATGTATAGGTATAAAGGTGTAGATTTTTGGATAAGACCTGATAGATATCAGGAAGTATTTGGTAATATTGAAGAAGCTAAGAAAAATATGATGGAGATATATCCAAGTCAGGAAATAGCAAAAATACCATATTCTTTGGGTAATTCTATGAAAAGTTTAAGTAAACGCTTTATTAAAGAGGAAAAATTAAATTTAGATAAAATAAATATAGAGTATAATCAAATTAATGAAATTAGTAAAAATAAATTTGAAATAATCAATAGCGAAGATCCATTCTTTACAATTAATTTATCTGAAAATATTAATGGTGGAAATTTTGATTTTATCTATATTGAATTATTGTCAAATAAATCTGATAAAGATTTAAAAAATAAAGTAATACAGTTGTTTTGGGATAGTAAAGAATATTCTATGAGTGAAAATAGGACAATAAGATTTGATTATGGAAATGGTAAGTTTTTAATACCTGTTGGGATTCATCCTGCATGGACTAATTCGAATTTAACTAAATTGCGACTGGATTTTGATGGATTTGAAATTGGAACAAAGTTTGAAATAAAACAGATAAAATTTATGAAATTAAATTTAGACAGGGAAAATTAAACAAAATATAGATTTAAATAATGAATTAAAGGAGATTTAGTTTGAAAGAATTAAAATTACTATTAACACAATTTGTAAAATTTTTATTTGTGTCAGGAACAGGATGGGTTATAGATTTTGGACTATATTCAATATTAACAGGAATATTTGAGCTTCAAATTTTATATTCAAATATATTAAGTTCAATACCGGCAATAACTTTTGTTTTTATAGTTTCTACAAAAAGGATATTTAAAGAAAACAAAGATGGTTTTTCAATAAAGCAAAAATATCTGATATACTTTGTATATCAGATGGTATTGATATTATTAGTTTCTTTATTAGGACAGTTTTTATATACGATTATTATAAATAATGGAATTAATTTTAGTTTTTTAAAAATAATTATAAAAATTATAATAACACCAGTTACTATGATTTTAAATTTTTTTGTTATAAAATATTTAGCAGAAAAACTTTAAGAGGAGTTTAGACATGAAAAGTATAGGTAAAAATTTTTTAAAGATGTTCTTACCATTATTATTTGGGATATGTGTTGTGGCTATATCTCTTACAATTTTACAACCATATATGGCAACAAAACATCAAATATATGATGATATAATTTTAGAGCCTCTTGCACCTACAGGAACAAATAAATCAGGAGAACTGTTCAGTGTTTGGTTTTCTTTGCTTTTGGGGACAGTAACCATGTTTGGATACCAATTTTTTTATAAAAAAAATAAAATTACTAAATTCGAAATAGAAGATATAAGATTAGATTTTACAGGGATTGGATTTTTATTTGTACCAATAATATTTATTTTGTTGTTAAAGCAGGAAATAAATTTTTATTTGATGATAATTGGTATAATTTATTTTATTTCTTATATTTATACAAATGGAAATAAAGTTTTATCAGGCAAAATATTACTAATATTATTTTCTATTTATTTTTCAGTTTTATCATTTAAAGCAGTAGCTGATAAAATAAGTACAAAAAAGGAAATAGTTACTCCAGATATAGTAATTTTTCTGACTTTAATATTATTTATTTTTATTATTTATTTTTTAAAAAAAGGAGATTTTAAAAAAATAGATGATGCTATATTGAAATTACAATTTATGATTCCGTTAATTTTTATAGGATATCTGGTAAATAAATATGAAATGCGAGGGAAAATATATAAAATTCCATATACGAATAGATACATAGCTTTGATATTCTTTTTTATTATGGTAATGATAATTTCAAATATTATACAATTTATAAAATATAAAAAGAAAAAAAGTTGTAATTTAGTATATTTGTCAAGTGTAGTAACAGCTTTTATAATTAATTGGCACGTAGAGCCTGTTTATATTCGTATTTATAGAGATTTTTGGCACTGGGGAGAAGAATCTGTACCGTGGCATCAAATTATAATAAAAGGAGTGGAATTATACAAAAATTATAATGGGGTTTCAGGGTTATTTGGAATGGTTCATAGTTCTTTTTTAAATCTTATTTTAGATGGAAATGCATTATCAGATGTAGTGGCTAGTAGTTTAGTGAATGGGTTTTGGGCACTTTCTATAGGGGTACTTTTATATTTTCTTGTTGGAGATAAATTTTCTTTGATACTTGCATTGCTCATTCCATTACCATCAATAGGATACTCAAGATTTATATATAATAGACCGTTTTTACTTTTAGTTTCAATCTTAGTTTTAGCTTTGCCAAAATTAATAAAATCCAGATTTAGATGGTTACAAGTGTACTCAATATTATCGATATTATCATTTCTTTACTATCCATTAAATGGTGTAGCTATGATAATTTCTCTTTGCCCTTTTGCAATAGTTCAATTATACTATATATTTAAGGAAAAACTATGGAAAAAAGAAATTAAAGTTAAACGTTTTTGGTTGTTTAATGTTGTAATAATTTTTACTTTGATAAAGTTATTTAAATATATTATGGGAGCTATTCAAAATATACGTATGTTGTCATCAAAAATAGAATTATCTGATGGACTTACTTTATATGGTGAATCAATTCCTTCTACATGGTTTTTAAATTTTTTAGAAACGGATAGTTTTTTGAGAAAACAATTGTGGTATCTATTTGTATTTTTAGTTATAGTTGCAGTAGCTTTGGTATTATTTTATTTTTTATATTTATATTTGAGAAAATTTAAAATAAGTAAATTACAGACACAAGAATTTTTGATTTTATCTTCATTAAGCATTTCATTAATATTAAATTATACATACTCTATTGTTAGAATGGGTTTTGATCTTGATTTTTCAAAAACAAGAATTACTTTACTAGTTTTTATAGGAATTATTTTTAATATCTTTTTATTCAATAATAAGTTGTTATCGAAAAATTTGAAAATAATTTTAATTGGATTATCAATAGGTTTTTCATTAATGATACAGGGAACAAATTTAGGAAATGAAAGATATTATATCAAAAGAGTATATGCTGTATCTGAAGATTTTGATTATATTGATGGACAAGAAATAAACGCTCCTAATTTAGGTAGAGGATTTATGTTGAAAAAATATATAGATATGCTTAAAATTGCTTCAGATAATATTCATAGAAATGTATACAATAATGAAAAGTTTTGGGAAAATTATAATAGGGAGTACTATCTAATTTTTGATAATGAAGTACCAACAAAATTGGATTCGATGGAATTAACAAGGTCGGCAAAATCATCTTTTGAAAATTTAAAATTATTGAAACAATCACCACCCCCATTATTAATGAACATATTAAAAACAAAGAGCTATTATATGTTTAGATGGGTTGTAGATTCTGGATACATCATGTATGAAGATAAAGGACAAGATTTTTGGTTAAGACCTGACAGATATGAAAGAAATTACGGCAATTTAAAAGAAGGTTATGATAAGATGTATGATATTTATCCCCAACAGGATTTTAAAAAGATGCCTTATTCTTTTGGGAATTCTATAAAATCATTAAGTTCAAGATTTATTTCTGAAAAATTTATAGATATAAATAAACTATCAATAAATTATAATCAAATTTCAAAAGTTAATGATAGAATTTTTAAAATAGACAATACGGAAGATCCATTTATTATGTTATTCTTATCCGAAGAAATAAGTGGAAGAGATTATGACTTTATATATATCAAATTTTCTTCAAATATAAAAAATAAAAATTTGAAAGATAAAGGAATACAATTATTTTGGGAAAGTAAAGAGAGAGGATTATCCGAAAATCGTTCAGTCAGATTTAATTATGGTAATGGACATTTATTAATCCCTATGGGTCTCCACCCTGGATGGACAGCTTCAAATATTATTATGCTACGTTTTGATTTTGAAGGGATTTCTGCTGGGACAGAATTAAAAATAGAAGAAATTAAATTTATAAAATTTAATTCAGAAGCAAGAAAATAAAAATATATATTAAGGAGATTAGTAATGAAAGAAACTTTAAAAAACTTTATAAAAATAGTTTCACCATTTGCTTTTGGTGTTTTTATGACGGCGATATCACTTTCAGTGTTCTTACCTTACATGGCTTCAAAATATCAAGTGTATAGGGATATAATTTTAGAACATGTAGCACAGGATGGTGCAAATAAATCTGGCGAAATGATGGCGATATGGATTTCTCTTTTAATAGGTGGGATTTCAATTTTTATTTATAAGTATTTTGAAGACAAGAAAAAGATATCTATTTCAAAAGAAAACATTAAGTTAGATTTTATTGGTGTTGGACTAATAATACTTCCTTCATTGTTCATATTGTTTTTTAAACAAGAAATAAACTTTTATTTGGTTTTTGTCGGAATAATTTATTATATAGTTTACTATGCTACTAATAAAGATATATTATTAACAAAGAAAATTTTACTCCTTTTAATTTCTTTATATTTATTTTTTATGTCATTAAAAGCAGTTATGGATAAAATTATAAAAAATATAGAATTAATAAAAACAGATACGGTTTTTATTCTGACAATTTTATTATTTATTTATCTAATTTTTTTATTAATGAAAAAAAATTTTTTGGGTATAGATAAAAAAATATTACTGTTTCAAATTCCTGCTCCCTTAATTTTATTATCTTTCCTCACAAATAAATATTTATTAGATGGTCAAATTTATAAAGTTACTCAGTTAACTAATTATAAGGTAATAATAATTTTATTAATAGTGGTATTGTTGAGTATCAATATCGTACAGTATAAGAAAAAAAATCGAAATAATTTAATATTATTTTCAAGTGTTATAATAATTTTTATTATACATTACAATTTGTATCCTCCTATGAATATTCATTATGGTGATTTCTGGCATACTGGTGAAGTAACAGTTCCATGGCAGCAAATAGTGGGACAAAAAATGAAATTATTTGAAGAGTATAATGGAACTTCTGGACTTTATGGACTTATTCCAGGATTTTTTCAAAATATTGTATTAGATGGAACAGTCTTATCATATTATGCAGCTGTTTCCTTAACACATATTCTTTGGTCTTTAATAATAGGTTCTACTTGTTATTTTTTAGTAGGAGAATTTGCATTGGCTTTAGCATTTTTTGTAAATATTCCTTCATATGATAGACCTATTCCATTACTAGCAACTTTATTACTTTTGTTACTTCCAAAATTAGTAAAGAAGAGAATAAGATGGATACAAATTTATGGAATTTTTTCTATATTTGGTTTTTTCTACTATCCTTTAAATGGAGCAGCTTTTACAATAGGGCTATTTCCATTTGCAATAGTAGAATTATATTGCTCAATCAAAGAAAAAGTATGGAAAAAAGAAATGAAATCAATTTCTTTCTGGTTTTTAAATATTATTTTGATATCAAGTTTTATTTATTTGTATAAACTTGTAATAGGGATGTTAAAAAATATTTTATTATTATCCTCTCAAACCACATTAGCTGATGGAATAGCAATTTATAAGTATTCTATTCCTAGCTATTGGTTTTTAAAGTTTTTAAAGAGTGATAATTTAAGAAAATATACGTGGTATGTATTTGTGTGTTTAGTTATAATATCGGTAGTTTTAATTTTTTGGTATATGATTTGGTATTATTTTCAAAAATATAAGAAAAAAGAATTAATCCTAAAATTAGATTCCCCAATATTTTTAGTATTGTCTTCAGCTAGTATAATACTTCCTATTAACTATACATTTACATTAGTTAGAATGGACTATGAAGCTGAATATGCAAGAACAACAAGTACTATGGTTGTTTTTGTAGGTTTTATATTGAGTATTTTATTATATAAATATGGAAAAAAATTATTTTCATACAATTTAAAAATAATTTTTATAGGGTTAACACTTGGATTTATATACATGATAAATGGAAATATGATAGGATTTGAAGTTCAAAAAATACCAAAATTATATGTTATTTCCGAAGATTTTACTTATGTTGAGGGGGAAAATATAGGAATTTCTAAATTAGGAAAAGGATTTATAAAAAAAGATACATTGAATTCATTGAAAATTATTAAAGAGAATATTGAAAAATTAGTATCTCCTGGTGAAAAATTTTGGCCTAGTGGAAAAAGAGAATTGTTATATATTTTTGATAGTAAAGTACCCGTAAAAATTGACAGTATGAAATTAACCAAAAGTTTAAAATCATCTAAAGAAAATATAAAAATGTTAGAAAAAAATCCACCAGTATTTATAACAGATGTATTGGATTATGAAAGTTATTATACATTTAGATGGATGTTAAACTACGGTTATATAATGTATGTTGATAGAGGAGAAGTATTTTGGGTACGTCCTGATATATACGAAAAAGTTTTTGGGAACATAACGGAAGGTAAAAAAAATATGATGAATATGTTTCCAAGTCAAGATATTGTTAAAATTCCTTATTCAATGGGAAACTCAATAAAAACATTGGATAGAATATTTTCTGAAAAAAAAGAAATAAATATTAATAGTCTAAAAAGTACAGAATTTGCACAAATGGAAAAGATTAAAGAGAATAAATTTAAAATATTGGATAAAAGTGATCCATATTTTATAATTAATTTACCAGAGAGTATTTCAGGGAATATTTTTGATTTTATGTTTATCGAATTAAATTCAAATTTTCCTATAAAAAACGTAAAAGATCTAAAAATACAATTATTTTGGGATAGTAAAGAACTTTCTTTAAGCGAAAATCGTACAATAAGATTTGACTATGGAAATGGAAAATTGCTGATTCCTGTTGGAAGTCATCCTGCATGGCTTTCTTCAGATATTACAAGACTGAGAATTGATTTTGAAGATGCAGAACCTGGAATGGAATTTGAAATTAAAAAACTCGAATTTTTAAGCTTGAATTTAAATAGAGAAAAATAATAAGCTAAAGATACAGTATTAAGATATTTTTAGAGATGACAGTATTATAGAAAGAGTAGTAGTCATAATAAAATATAAATTATTCAGAAAAAATTTGTATAGTTTTTAAAAGAAAAATTTAAATTAGAAATAT
>ERZ773267.129-NODE-129-length-56345-cov-14.337182_pt1 | contig 56345 bp, 86 predicted proteins | sample MGYA00511959_ERZ773267 | MGnify/ENA primary metagenome ERZ773267 (study PRJEB29015, sample SAMEA2738165) | human oral metagenome | biome: human oral; feature: human-associated habitat; material: saliva | place: China | collected 2240 ...
TCAAGTACAAATGCTAAATTATCTTGAATTGTTCCTCTCCATCCAATATCTACTAAATAGATCTTATTTCCTTCCTTATTTTCAATACCTTTCCCTTTTAAGTATTCTAGAATCTTTTCTCTTTTTTCTTTTAATTCTTTTTCAATTTCTTTTTTAAATTTTTTATCTTGTAATAATGTTGTTACTTTAAAGTTAAACCATGGTTCATATATTGTCATTTCTTTATCAATATCATATTTTTTAAAGTATTCATTATATTTTTCTATATCAATATCTAATGATTTAAACAATGCTTTCATACTTTGTGCTCTATATTGTGACCATATTCTAAGTAAGTTTTGTACATTAAATTCATCAAGTGATGCTGCAAATGTTGCAACTCTACTTACTTCTATTAGTTCTGCTTTTGGCACTTTAAATGGAAATGGATTATTTTTTTCTATAATTTCATGGAATTTTATAAATGTTTCACCTTCACGTGTTTGGTAATATATCTTGTCATATCCTTTACGTACTGCATCTACTATTATGTCATATATATAGTAATATGCTATTGCTGAAAACTCTATACCTTGATTGTATAAGCTATTTTTATATTCTTTTAAATTTTCTCTAGTAAGTTTTGCTAGGTTTTCTGTTTTAGCATCTTTCTTTATATTTTCTAATTTTAAGTCTATATTCCCTAAATTGTTTATATCAAAATTATATTTTTTAGGATTTGGAATCTTTATTGTTTCTATTCCATATCTTCCTGCCATGTCTATATCTGAGTGTTGATTATCTCCTACATGTATCATGTTTTCATATTTTATATTTTCTTTTTCTGAGAAATATTCAAATAAGTGTCCTTCATCTCTTTTTGTTTTCATTATATCTGCTGAAACATATACTTTTTCAAACTTTTTATCAAGTCCATGTGCATTTAATATTTTTATTAAATCTTCTTTTGGCATATAGAAATCTGAAATACAATATTTTTTGTTCTTATCATATTTTTTAAATATATCTGTTATCAGCGGATTTATATATGTTTTTTCTATTTCTCTTTCAATCTCATATTCTGGAAGTTCTTTTTTTAACACTTCTTTTTCTTTTTCTGTTCCTAAATGTGTTCTTTCTATTAATGTTGCAAGTACTTCTCTGAAGTTACATTCTCCATCTACACCTTTTTCTCTTGCTTTTTCGTATTCTTCTACTTCTATACTATCTCTTAATCTATATAATGTAAGTTCATTTCTATATTCTTCTTTTATCTTATTATATTCTTTGTAATAATAATATCTTAATGTATGTACTTTTATTTCTTCTGGGTGGCATGTTCTTTTTATTATTGTGTCCCATATATCAAATGTTATTACTTTTTTTTCCATTTCTTCTCCTATATCTTTTAATCTAATTCTGCATTTTTTATATTATTTTCTATAAACTCTTTTTGTTTAAATTTTTCTTCTGCTATTTCATCTAATGTCTTATTTTCTTGTTTTTCTTTTATAATATTATCAATTGTATCATTCATTTTATTTTTCTTTTCATTTAAATCAAGTGTTATAGTAAGTGATATAATATCTTCTAATATATTAATACATTCTACTTTTTTTTGTTCTAAAGGCTTTCTTTCTCTTTTTACAAGCTCTACTTTTACGGTTGTATGTGTCCTTACTTTATCAAATAATGGATTTTCATTTATAATCTCTAGCATTCCCGAATTTATTGAAAGAGCCTTGTTTAATTTTTCTATTGCTAAAAGATCATTTTCTTCTAGTATATCTATTTTAGCAAGTTCATAATATGCTATATCTTCTACATCTTTATATGTAGTAGCTTTTGTTAAATATTCTTTAGCTTTTTCAAGTTCTCTTTCTATTATACTTATTTGTCCGAATGTTTATAAGAAGATAAGATTGTTCTTTTTTTGTTATAAGTTTTTCTAATATTTTTCTTGCTTCTATATAATTATTTAAAAGTATTAATACATATACATATGTATATAATGTGTCTTGTGATATATTCTCATCTTTTTTTATTAGTTCTTGATAATACTTTTCTGCCTCTTTATATTCCTTATTTTCTATAAGAATTTCTATTAAAATCTCTATTAATTTAATATTTCCCTTTTTAATCCTTAAAAACTTTTCAATATAATATCTTTTATCTTCCCTATTTCTAATTTTTCTTATAATATTTATAATCTTATTTTCAACATAACTTTCAAGAACATTTTGTTTTTTACTTTCAACTATGTCCTCAAATATTGTAAAATATATCTGTATAGCCTTTTCATATTCTTTTTCATTTTCGTAATTTTCTGCAAGCTCTTTTCTTAATATATTTGATTTAGAATTACGTTTTAAACTACGTAATATTAATTTTTTACCTTCTTGTTCTTTTCCGAAACAAATCTAGCATCTTTTTTATAATTATTATCATAAGTTCACTTATGAGATTTTTACTTATATATTCTATTATAATTATTACTATTGGCATAACTATTGCTATTACTATACTCATTATCTTAAATCCAAATGGCATATGTTCTGTATTCTTATTTAATGCATAATATACTGGATACATTAATACTCCGCAATGCATTAACAGCAAGAAGTACTAAATTTATTTCATCATAATTTTCTATAACCTTTTTTAAGTGTATATAAAATAGTATAAGTGCTACTGTACTTATTATTATTAATTCTAGCATATTTTAACTCCTATTATCTCCTGCCTTTTATACATTAAACTTAAAGTCTACAATATCTCCCTCTTGCATTACATAGTCTTTTCCTTCCATTCTTATAAGACCTTTTTCTCTTGCTTTTACCATACTTCCACATTCAACTAAATCTTCATATGATACGATTTCTGCTTTTATAAACCCTCTTTCTATATCTGAATGTATCTTTGATGCCGCTTTTGGTGCTTTTGTCCCTTTTTTTATAGTCCATGCTCTTGCTTCTATTTCTCCGAACTGTTAAATATGACATAAGTCCTAAAATATCATAACTTGCAATTATAAGCTTATCTAATCCTGATTTATCAAGTCCCATCATTTCTAAGAATTCTTTTCTTTCATCTTCTGATTCTATACTTGATATCTCTTCTTCTAATTTTACACAAATTGGTATTACTTTTGCATTTTGACTTTCTGCATATTGTTTAACTTTTTTAAAGTTTTCATTTTTTTCTATATCTTGAATTGTTTCTTCATCTACATTTGCTACATACATAAGTGGTTTTAAAGTTAAAAGGCTTAAACTTTTTATTATATCTTTTTCCTCTTCTGTAAGTTCTAAACTTCTTGCACTTTTTCCTTCATTTAATGCTTTTTCTATTTTTTCTAGAACTAAATCTTCTTTTATTAAACTTTTATCAGCTTTTAATTGTTTTTTTAGTCTTTCTCTTCTTTTTGAAACTGTTTCTAAATCTGCATATATTAGTTCTAATTCTATTATTTCTATATCATTTGTTGGGTTTATAACTCCATCTACATGTATTATATTTGAATTTTCAAAACATCTTACAACTTCTATTATACTATCCACTTCCCTTATATGTGATAAAAACTTATTTCCGAAGTCCTTCTCCTTTACTTGCTCCTTTTACAAGTCCTGCAATATCTACAAATTCTATATATGTAGGTACTATTCTTTTTGCATTAAACATTTTTGCAAGTACATTTAATCTTTCATCTGGTACTGATACTACTCCTATATTTGGTTCTATTGTACAAAATGGATAATTTGCACTTTCTGCTCCTGCTTTTGTTATACTATTAAATAGTGTACTTTTACCTACATTTGGTAATCCTACTATCCCTATCTTCATCTATTTCTCCTAATCTATATTATTCATATATATTGTATCTTGAATTCTTACATTTATCAACATATATAACTATTAATTAGTATATATAATTCATTTTTTAAATAAGAAAAAATACTAAGACTAAAATATTATTACATATTTTACTTAGTATTTTAAAAATTATAATATATTAATTATTATTTGTTCTTCTTTCATTGTTTGGTTTATCACTAGGATTATTTCCATTATTAGTTTCATTTGGTTTTGGAGTATTATTATTAGTATTTGCATTTGGTGTAGAATTTGGATTATTTCCATTACTATTATTATTGTTATTTATTACTCTTGTATTTTGGTTATTTTGTTTTTCTGCATCTAATACTGTAACCTTACTTACTGATAATATAACCTCTGTTCTCTTCATATCCATTTTTGCATATGTATCATTATTTACTTCTATTATATCTTCAGGTTTTAAGTATTTATCTCCCTTTTCCTTATTCCCCTTATTTCTTGGTTCTAATCTATCTTTAGAATATATAACAAGTTTTCTTGGTTTACCTTTTTCAAATATATCTTTATCAATATCTTTTTCTTCTTCTGCAACTAAAACATCATATTCTACATTTAATATATCTTTTAATTTTTCTTTAGACATATCATTTTGTATAAGAATTTTTTGTTCCCCTACTTTAATAGTAAGTGTTGCTGTTTTTTTACCCTTTTCAAGATATCCTGTTATTGTAGCAGTTACAAAATCTATTTTTGTTTTATCATTTAAATTTTCTACATTTATTCCCATTTCTTTTAATTTTGTTTTCATACTTGAAAGCTTATTCATTATATTAAAATTATCTGAATTCTTTTCTAAATCTGGATTTACTAAAATAACTTTTGTTGTAAGTTTCATTTCTGCAAATTCATAAATATTACTTTCTTCATCATCTGCACCAAGCATTATTATCGCATCTAAATATTGTAGATTATTTTTACCTAAATATTGTAAAATCTTTGCCTTGTTTTCTTTCTTTCCTGCTCCTATTAATATCCCTCTCTCTCCTATTTTTAATATAGATGCAAAATCATTATCAAGAGGAATTACTGTATATGTAAAATCTTTTTTCTCTTCCACTATAACAGGATCTGCTGTTTCATCTGTAGGATTTGTACCAAATATATTTTTAAAATTAACATTTGATAAATTATCATTTTTCGGTATATTTATCTCTGTCTTAAACACATTTGATGCATTTGTTATACTATTGCTTAAATTTGTTGTCTCTTTAGGATATCCTGTTATAGCTATATTTGCAATTAATGCAGCTTCTAATAATAATTTTAATGAACTCATCTTTTCTCTCCTTCAAGTATTAATATATATATTATATCAAAATGTATTTTAAATATACAATACAAAAATAATAAAAGGATGCCTTTTTAAGAGCATCCTATATTATTATATATTTTCTGATATATATTCAACAACATCTTTAACAGTAACTATCTTTTCTACATCTTCATCTGGTATTTCAAGTCCAAATTCTTCTTCTAATGCCATTATAAACTCTACTATATCTAATGAATCTGCTCCTAAATCATCAAGAAATGATGATTCCATTCTTACACTTGATTCATCAATTCCTAATTGTTCTACTATTACAGTTTTTACCTTTTCAAAAATTTCTTCTGTTTCCATATTATTCCTCCATTTACTTTTCTTTTAACTATCTTTTTCTAATATAATATACATATCAATTATGAAATACTATGTCAACACTTTTTTATAATTTTTTTAGAATTTTATTATTCTCAAGTTCTTTTAAATAGACATCAAAATATAAACATAATTCGTTATTTATTTTTATTATTAATAATATAAATATCCTTAAAAAAGTATAATAATTTTTTTCATTATTATCATCCTGTGTTCCATGTAAATATTTATTCCTTAATCCTAATGAATTATCAAATTTTCTATTATTTAAATAATAATTTAAATAATCCGATTCTGCCCTTGATAATAAAGAAGTTTCAAATTTCAATATCCCTTTATCAACTAATTTATCTATTTCTTCTCTTGCTTTTTTCCCTAACATCCAATAATTAATTACTTCTTTCTCATAAATATCATTTAATATATTTACTCTCAAGTAATTATTAATCAATAATTGTTCATCATCCTTTAATCTAATGCATTCTATCTCAATTAATTTCATTATCTTTTCTTGGTCTTCTTTGAAAAAGTCATTAAGATATATTTTTTCTTTTTTTGCTATATCAATAAAAGATTCATACCCTTCTCCTATTCTTTCAATATAATTTAATCCTTCTTGTGAAGAAAATAAATATCTCATAAACTTTTCCTCATTATTGTATACATATTTATTCTTTAAAATACTTTTAACTTTCTCAAAGTTAACCATATCTGATGATATATTAATCAATTCTTGATTTATAGAAAAATCATTTTCTAAATAACAATTATATTGTTTTAAACAATTCTCAATTTCTGGAAGAATTAATCTGCACTTTTCTAAATAACTTGAATTTTTAGTTGGAATATTTATCTTATAATTCTTTATATTAAATTCTTTTACCAAGTATTCATCAAAAAACCACTTTATTAGTTTCTCTATTCTTATTCCATTTCTACTTAATATTTTTATATATTCTTTAAACTCAATTTCTGAAGACTTATTAATTGTTTCAGTTGACACATTATTTTTATAATCATTTTTTCCATATGTTATTAATATATCTGTTAATGAATCTGTAGTTTTATAATAAACACATTCCCATCTCATATTAATATCCACATTATATTTCCAAAAATATATAAAGTTATTCATTAAAGTTGGGTAATCTAAATTTTCACTAATCCAGTCTATATTATAACAGTTACATGTCCAATTATCATTATCATTTGAGTTTAATCCGTTTTTGCATTTTAAAAGATATATCTCTAAATTTTACTAACTTTCTATTATAATCTTTTTCTATTAATTCTTTCTTTTCTTTAGCCTTTAATTTCACTTTATTATTAACTTTTAATATATTATTTCCCCTCAAGTTAACTATAAGTTTTAAATAATTTAGATTAACATTTTCACTTTCAATATATTTCTCAAATATTTCATTTGATTTTTCTATCACATTATTCGGTATATATTTAATCGTTATTCTTGGACTTTCTAATACATACTGTTCTAATAATATTTTTGCTGTATCTTCAAATATTAAAAGATAATTTGTTATAATTTTTTCAAAATGTTCTACAATTTTTGGATATCTTAATATATATGTAATATTTTTCTTAGCTAATATTTTTTTAAACACACCATCTTTTATATTTATATACAAATTATATTTTTGTATCATTTCAAAAAAACTATTTATATAAGTATATTCTATTATTTTCATATCATTTTCTATCCCTGATGTATCATAAGCTCTAATAATTTTTATCATACTATCATCGTATTCTTTAAATATTCTATTTTCTAACTTATCTTTATTATATCTTAAAGCTTTGTTTCTCTCATAAATATCTATAATATCATTAATATCATAGTTTTCTATTTTAATTTTATTTAATAATTCAACCATTTTTGATATAAAATCATCAATATTAATAATGTCTTCCTTATAAAATTTATATTTCATTTTTCTCTCCTTTTATTAAATATACAAAAATAACCTATTAATATATTAATAGGCTATTTCTATTTATGGAGCGGGTAGAGGGAATCGAACCCTCAACGTTGGGTCGGAAGCTCAAAATTTTACCATTAAACTATACCCGCAAATATTTAGGATAAGTTTTACTTATCCTGTTATTATTACATACCATATTTTTCTTTAAATTTATCTGCTCTACCACCTCTAGTAGTTGATTTAGCATTTCCTGACCAATATGGGTGGCAATTTGAACATATATCCACTTTCATATCTCCTTTTGCAGAGTGAGTTGTATATACTGTACCACATGCGCATGTAACTGTTACTTCTTTGAATTCTGGTTGTATTTCTTTGTTCATTTTATCTTCCTCTCTCTATTTTTTATTCGAATAATTAATACTTATATATCATACCATAATACCCGACTTTTATCAAGTAATTAATTCTAGGTTAATTTTAAGATCACTTTTCTTGTATTTCTACATATTTTCCTTCTAAATTAAGCTCTACTGTTTTTGATTTTTCATTTAAGTCTAATATCTTATCTTTTACCTGTTCTTCCTTTATCTTATTTATCTCTTCTTCTGTAAATACTTCTCTTGTTACTACTGAACTTAACTGTTTTATAAACGGCATAGCTGTTGTTAGTTTTACAAATACATTCATTAAACATGCTATTACTGCTATTAATATAAATATCTTTTTCCAATTTTTTGCTAGCATAATTTTTTCCTTTTTTATTTAACTATATATACATATATGTTAGCATAATACTATATATTTTACAATTATTAAAAAATAAATTATAATATAATTAATACTAAAATGTAAGGAGTGATAAAAATGAAAAAAAATTTTTTCTTTTTAATACTATTAATTCTTTTCAATAGTTGTAATAAAACTGTTGATAAAGAACAAAAACATCATGATGAGCAAAAAAATGTAGTTTCTGAAGAAAACAAAATAGCTTTGCAAAAGGCTAAAATTTTCCTAAGAAAGTTGAATCTAGAATTAAATTCCAAATACTCTATTGAATATATTTCTGGGAATATTGAAGATATTCCTGAAATATTAATTGAAACCGAAGAATTTCAACTATATTTAAACGGAGACGACTTTAAAATACGAAACTATATTGTAAACGATTTTAAAGTTGAAAATAACACAAGAGATTTTAAAAATTCGGAACTTATAGAAATTGCTAATGACTTATTAGCAAAGTTAAAAATTTCTGATGAAATAGAGAATTTTAAAGAGTATAAGTTAAATAACTTGTATATGCAAGATGGAATATGTTATTCCGTCTATGAAAAAGGACAAAACTTACTCATTTTGGGATTTGATCCCACAAATAGTAAAGTTGTATTAATCACCATAAGATAGAAAATAAGACTGTAATAAATTTAAAATAAATTATTACAGTCTTATTTGTATTTTAAATATTTCTTTAATCAACTAATTCCTGTCTTGCCTCAGAATTATATAATTTCTTATACTCTTTATTATTCTTTAATAATTCTTTATGTGTCCCACTAGCAGTAATTTTACCTTTATCTAATATATATATCCTATTACAATTCATAATCGTTGATAATCTATGAGCTATTACTATAATTGTATAATCAGCAGATATATTATCTATTGACTCTTGTATTTCTTGTTGAGTTATATTATCTAATGCTGATGTTGCTTCATCAAATAATAATATTTTACAATCCTTAAGAAGTGCTCTTGCTATTGCGAGTCTTTGTTTTTGTCCTCCAGATAAATTTACACCACCTTCTCCAATAATAGTATCATATTTATCTGGTAAACTCATTACATAATCATAAAAACAAGATTTCTTACAAACATTATCTATTTCTTTCTCTGTTGCATTAGATTTCACCAATCTCAAATTATCTTTAATACTCATATTAAATATATATGGTGATTGTGTTATAATCGATATAGTTTTTCTTATTGTTTTTTCATCTAACTCATTTATATCTATATCATCAATCTTTAAAAGACCAGATTTAATTAAATAGCTTTTTGTAAGCAAATTAAATACTGTTGTTTTACCTGATCCACTAGCACCTACTATTGCAACAGTATCTTTAGGTTCAATTATAAATGATAAGTTATTTAATACTAACTTATCTTCATTATATCCAAAATCTACATTATCAAATTCTATCTTACCTTTAATATCATCTTTTTTAACTTTACCAAACTTATCTTTAGGATATTTTGAATTATCTTCTAAATCAAATATTCTTTCTATTGCAAGTTCATATTCTTTTAAACTACTTCTAAGCCATGAAAAATTTTCCATTAAAGAAAATATATTCCCATTATATAGGTATAATACAACAAGATTAGCACTTGTTAATAATCCTAAATTCACGAATTTTATCCCTACTACAACAACTATAAATACAGTTATTATTAATACAATTTTTTTAATTCTATCTGTTAAACTATCATAATTATCTTTATCAACTGATATATCATTATTTTCATCTAGCTTTTTCATAAGTAAGTCTTTTATAGAATTTTTAAAATTAAGTAATTTAACATCTCTTATACCCCTTACTATTTCACTTAAAATTGTATTAACTTCTTCATCTGATTTTCTAGCCTGTTTATTCTTTTCTTTACTTTTTTCTTGAGTGTGTAAATCTATAATAGCAACTATTATTACACCTGATAAATATATCAAACCTAAAATCCAGTTTATGTACATAACATATATAATTACACCAACTTTTGTAAAACATTGTAGCAAATATCTTTGCCCTACATTTACAACTCTTGTTATTATTTGTGGATCATTTTTGACTCTTTCTTGAAATATACCTGTTTGATATTTATCAAAATTAGATAATCTTAATTCTAATACATTATCAACTAATTCCTTCCTTATATTAAACAATATATTAGGCCTTATTTTCTTTCTCCAAAATGTTAATACAAAATGTCTAAATATTTCTTGTACAATTATCACTACTAAAAAAGTACTTGCTATAAAAATAACATTCTGAACATCACCTAAAGTTATACTTGTAATTAATTTTGCTTGTATCATAGGACCAATAAACCCTATAACCCCAAGAAAAATATAAAATAATGTAAGTACTAATAACTTACCTTTAACATCTTTAAAAAACTTAAAACTCTTTTTTATATATTTTTTATTAACTTTTTTCTTTTTCACTATAACACACCCTAATTTACTATTAAATTAATTTTTTTCTTGTATCTCTACATATTTTCCTTCTAAATTAAGCTCTACTGTCTTTGATTTTTCATTTAAGTCTAATATCTTATCTTTTACCTGTTCTTCCTTTATCTTATTTATCTCTTCTTCTGTAAATACTTCTCTTGTTACTACTGAACTTAACTGTTTTATAAACGGCATAGCTGTTGTTAGTTTTACAAATACATTCATTAAACATGCTATTACTGCTATTAATATAAATATCTTTTTCCAATTTCTTGCTAGCATAATTTCTTTCCTTTTTATTTGACTATATACATATATGTTACCACAATACTATATATTTTACAATTTTCACTAAAATTCTAACTATATAATCAAGCTTTATCACCTATATTTTACAAATAACTAAAAACATTGTATAATTAAATTATAAGATATAGATTTTTTAAAAGATTTTTTAAAAAAGGAGGCAGAAAATTATGAACTCGATTAATTTTAAGTGGATTATAACTATTGTTATAGTCATAACAATAGTTGATTTTACCGTAAGGGCAATAAAAAATCATAAAAAAAATAAGAAAAAATAAGAAAATGTACCAAGACTAGACAAAGACATTTGAATAGTATTGGTACATTTTTATTTCTTTAAACTCTTTACAAATTTTTAATATGATATACAATATAATCAAATATTATGAAAAGAGAGCTTATTTGTTTTCTTTAAAAAGGAGGAAAAATCATGGATATTATTGATTTTATCCAAAGTATAGATCCATTTTGGTTTATGAAGCTATTTACTTGGGCCAGAATAGGTAACCTATATTTTGGAACTTTTCTAACACTATTCTTTTGGTTAAGTATCTTCATAGCAATTGTGACTATTGGCACTACAGATATCCTTAAAAATATCTTAGAGCCAATATATAATGTATTAGTTTATTTCAAAATTAATCCATACAATATATGGATAGTTTTACAAATAATACTTATTTTTATCTTTTATGATAAAAAGATGATTATTATTATTCAAATACTTATAACAGTCATATTATTTTGTATAAGAATGTACATTACAAAAAATATTTTTAAAGTTATAATATACGCAATGACATATATGTTTTTTTTACTTGTAATAAGATCCATCTTAAAATATCTACCTGATCCCAATACACTTACAATTATTATATGTATAATAATAAATATTATCATATATAAAATAGATAAACATAATGATTATATTTAAAATAAAAGGCACTTTTAATAAAGTGCTTTTTATTATTGTTATATATTCTTTATCTTAAAATAATTACAATATTTTGTTATAGTACATCGTTCACATTCTGGTCTTCTTGCCCTACATGTATATCTACCATGCCAAACACATAAATGATTTGCATCAAAATATTCATCTTTATCTATCTTTTTTAGTAAGTCTTTTTCTATTTTTTCTGGAGATTCTTCTTTTGAGATTCCAATCCTATTACAAATTCTCTTAGCATGTGTATCTATTGCTACACCTTGTGGATTATGAAATGCTTCTAACATAATTACATTTGCAGATTTTCTACCTATTCCAGGGAGCTTTACAAGTTCTTCCATAGTATCTGGAATTTCTCCATTGTATTTATCCATAACTATTTCAGCAAGCCCTTTAATATTTTTAGCTTTTGTCTTATACAGTCCACATGATGCTATATATTTTTCTATTTCTTCTATCGTTAACTTATTCATTTTTTCTGCAGTTGGTCCTACTTTAAATAATTCTTTTGTAACTATATTTACTCTTGCATCTGTACATTGTGCTGATAATAATACCGCTACTGCCATTTGAAAGGGATTAGAAAAATCCAGTGAGCATTCAGCTTCTGGATATGTTTCTTTCAATATTTTTATTATTTCTTTTACATCTTTTTTAGATTTCATTATAATATTCCTTTTTTCTTTAATGTTCTCATATATGATGTACTTACATTTAATTTAATGAAATCTCCTCCAGTTGTTTCAAATCTTACTGTCTTTATATTTGGTTTAACTGTTCTTTTTGCTCTTTTACTTACTTGTGAACGATTTATACTTATTCTACGTCCCATTGTTGTACCTTTTCCTGTTAATTCACATCTAGCCATTATGTGGTTCCTCCTTCCATCTAGTTTGTAATATGCTTTAATACGTAAAATTATAACACAATGATCTAATAAAATCAAATCTTGTATTTTAAATTTCTATATACTTAACTCTAAGTAAAATCTTCTATAGTTTTCTGGAACATTTCTCAATATTTTACCAAGATATTTTCTGTATTCTGCTAAATCAATTTTTGCTTCATTCATAATACTTTCTTTACATCTATCAAGTATCTTAAATGCTTCTTCATAATATTCTTCAGAACCATTATATTCTTCAACTGATTTAATATTATATTGTATATTGTATAATGAACTTGAAAATTCTTCTTCATTTGTATCTAATACTTCTAGTTCTCCAATCTTATTTGATATCTCTTTATTTAATGCACCACTATCTATATCAAAAAATGCCCATTTAGTTGGTCTTCCTAAATATCCTTCTTTTAGTTCGCCTTCTTTATATAATGTTATAAACACGGCTAAATAATATTCATATCCATCTAAATATATTACTGGATATGATATTAAGTGTGGCTCTTTTATTTTACTTAATAATTCTTTTTTTACTCTTTTATTAATTTGACTTGCTGTTCTAAAAGGTTGTCTTCTTCTTCTCCTTGCTAACATAGCTTCTTTTAATTCTTCTTCACTTACACTTATTGTTTCTTCTAATTTATCTACAACTTTTCCTTCTTTTTTAGTATATATGGTTTTAATCATATACTCTGTACAGTCTTTTAGTGATATTCTCTTTGCTAATCCTTTGTCATATATTTTCCATGTATTATTTTTAGGAAAATTATATAGATTTGAAGATATAACAACTATACCTCTTGATGTATCTATCTCTAACCCTGTACCATATGTTACTTCCCATATTTCATTTTCAATAATCCTTTCCTTATATCTTACATAGAAAATAAATTCACTCAATTCTTCTAGGTCTTCATCTTCTATTTTTATTCTTTTTATCCAATATCCCTTGTTTGTTTCTTCAAATCCTTCTTCTTCACTTCTCTCTTCATAAGTTACTATACTTATTAGGTTTAGGTCATAGAGAATTGCTGACAAAAACTCTTCATTTTTATATATTGCTCTCATATTTTTACCTCTTATTTAATATATTTACTCTTATACACTATATTCTTCTTTTTACCCTTGTCATCAAATGTATAGAACTTACCATCTATTACTTGGTCTATAAACAGTATTCCATTTAAGTGATCTATTTCATGTTGTATTGCTTGTGCAAGTAGTCCCTCTGCTTTTATTTTTTTCTTTTCTCCATTTTTTGTCATATATTCAGCTTCTGTATAATTATATCTTTTTACATTTCCGAAATACATCTGGAAAACTTAAACATCCTTCACTTAATATTACTTCTTTTTCTAATTTAGTAATTTTAGGATTTATCATTTCTAATTTTTGTCCTTCTTCTCCTGTATCTATTACTAAAATTCTTTTTAAAATACCTATTTGTGGTGCTGCAAGTCCTACTCCATTATATTTATACATTGTTTCAAACATGTCTTCTACTATCTGTTTTATATGTTCATCAAACACTTCAACTTCTTTTGATTTCTTATATAATATCATATCACCATCATATCTTAAATTTCTTATAGCCATTTTAAATTCCTGTTTCTTCTATTATTTTTTTAAGTACATTTTTTGAATGTCTCAATTTTTCAACTTCTTCTGTTCCAAGTGGTGGACAAACATCTAAAATAGGCCCTTTTCTTCCTACAACATATGGTTTTGAGTAATATACTTGTTCTTTTTTATCTAATGCAGATATTGTAAGTATTGAATTTTCATCTCTTAATATTGCCGCTACTATTCTTTTTACTGATAATGCTATTGCATAATTTGTATATCCTTTTGCCTTTATAATTTCATATGCTGCATTTTTTACTTTCTTTTCTATTTTTTCTTGTAATTGATGTACATCTATTGATTCTCTTCTACAATATTCTGCTATACTCATATTACCTATATGTGCACTTGACCATATTGGGAATTCTGTATCTCCATGTTCTCCTATTATATATGCATGTACATTTCTTGCATCAATATCAAATTCTTCTGATATTGCATATCTTAATCTAGAACTATCTAATACTGTACCACTTCCAATTACCCTATTTTCTGGAAATCCTGATAACTTATATGTTATATATGTTAATATATCAACAGGATTTGCTACTACTAAAAGTACTGCATTTGGTGATTTTTCTGCAACCTCTGGTACAATATTTCTAAATATTTCTACATTTCTTTTAACTAAATCTAGTCTTGTTTCTCCAGGTCTTTGATTTGCTCCTGCAGTTATTATAACTATGTCACTATTTTTAGTTGCACTTAAATTCCCTTCTATTAAATTGACTGGTTTAACAAATGCTGCTCCATGTGCTAAATCTAAAATTTCTCCTTTTGCTTTATCTCTATTTATATCTACTAATACTATTTCTGATGCAAGCCCTGTTTCCATTAATGCAAATACTGTTGCAGAACCTACAAACCCTGCTCCTATTACAGATATTTTATTTGTATGCTTCATTTATTCTCCCTTTCTATATATTACCTATCACTTTGTATATAATTTTGTTATAATTTCTTTAAACTCTTTTTCAAGTTCGGCTACAATCTCTTTATTTTCTTCTGTTCTTGGAATTTCAAGTAAGCTTTGTTCTATTAATTTCATTTTTTCTTCTAAGTCTCTTTTTTCAAAACTTTTAAGAACAATACCTGAATCTTTCTCTTCAATATTCATATCTGATTTAAATATAGTATCTTCTCTTGATAATATTTCAGTTATTCTATTAGATATGTTTTCATCTAATAATAATGTATCTATTAGTCTAACTTCATCTAAATCAATATTTTCAAGTATTTTTTCTATAACTTTTCTATTCATTTCATCAATAATAACAGATAGTGATATATTATTTTTGAATTGTACCCTTCCTTTTTTATTATATAACAATACTTTTATTAATATAAGTTCTTCTATGTATTTTTTAAAGTTTTCCTTATTTTTTTTATTATCACTTAATGTTTTTTCTCTTTCTTTTTTTACATTTTCTAAAAAAGATTCTGCTGTTATTCCTGAAGTTTGAATATTTTTCTGTTTTTTTTCTACTTCTAATTTTATAGCATCTTCTGATATTCCATATTTTCGTGATATTTCTTTTATATGTATATCTCTTTCTGCTACATTTGTAATTTTATTAACTAGTTCTATAACCTCTTCTACAAATTTCACCTTGTCTGAAACAATTTCCAAATTATACTTTTTTTCAATATTTTCTAATTTAAATTCTAATAATGATATACTATTTTTTACTTGTTTTAAAAAACTTTCTTTACCATACTTAATTATATACTCATCAGGGTCTTTTGCTCCTTCATATTTTACAACTCTTACATCTGCTCCGAAGCCTATTTAATATATCTAATCCTCTTAATGTCGCTTCTGTTCCTGCTGCATCACTATCATATGCTATTTTAACATTTTTTGTATATCTTAAAATAAGTCTTGCTTGTTTTTCTGTAAGTGCTGTCCCCATTGATGCTACTACATTTTTTATATCTCTTTGATGTAATGATATTGCATCCATATTTCCTTCTACTATTATCATTTCATTTCTTGAATGATTTTTAGCAATATCAAGTCCATATAGACTGTTTCCTTTTGAATATACTATATTTTCATTTGTGTTTATATATTTAGGCATATCTAAATTATCATCAAGCTTTCTTCCGGTAAATCCTATCACTCTACCGTTTTACATCTTTTAATGTAAACATCAAACGGTTTATAAATCTGTCAACTATTAGTCCATTATCTCTTTTAAAAGCAAGTCCTACTGAAATTATATCTTCATCTTTAAATCCATTAGATTTTAAAAATTTAACAAGACCTATTTTACTATAACCTATACTAAAATCTAATATCATTTGTTTATTTAATTTTCTTTTTTTAACATATTCTTGTGCTATCTTATTACTATTATCATTTGTAGTTATAAGTGAACTCATAAAATATTTAGATGCTAATTTATTTATCTTATATGCTATATCTTTTCTTTTTTCTAATCTTATATCCCTATATGAATCATCTACTTTAGGAAGCTCTATTCTTGCTCTTTCTGCAAGCATTTCTAATGCTTCTGCAAAACTAATATTTTCTATATTCTGTATAAACTGTATAACTGTTCCACCATTATGACATCCAAAACAATGATATACTTGTTTTGTTTCTGAAACTGCAAAAGAAGGTGTTTTCTCTCTATGAAATGGGCAAAGACCAAAATGTGTTGTCCCTTTTCTTTTTAATGTAACATATTCTCCTATTACATCTACTATATTATTTGCATCTTTTATTCTTTCAATTAATTCATTAGAGTACTTCATCAAATCTTCCTTCTATTATTATTATTTACCTATACATAATATCATATTTTTTATTCTTTTCATATGTATTATTTTCTTACTTTTTTTACTTACCCAATTTATACTATTTTTAATTCCCATTACTCCAATTAAAATATATAATGGTACATATACAAAAATATATCTTGATCTTGCCTCAAACATTGTTTCAAATATATATAATCCAAGTATTCCAAGTATTATTATCGCTACTTTTGTAAATTTACTATCCTTATATGAGAACATATTAAAAACTAGTATTCCAATCCACAAACATTGAACAAATTGTGTATATATAACATTATACTTACCGTTTTTCATAATATATATTTTTTAAAGTTTCACTTAATTTAGAATTTAAGCCTTCTATTCTATACTCTTTTCTTATATATACAAATGTTGCAACTCCTGAAAATGTCCCATCATTATAATTAGTAAGCGTTTTTCTTGCTATCTGATTAATTACACCACCTATTCCCATTTGTTTTATTCTTCTTAAAAGTTCTTCAATGTTAGCTTTTTCTCTTTCTTTTAATTTTTCATACTTCCCCGAAAAATTTTCATCTTTAATTGTAAATACACCTTTTGACTCAGGATTCCAACCAAGCATTGCATAATGTGTTATATTAAATCTTTTTTCTCTATCTACTTTAATACCCATACTATCATTTGCTTTTCTAATACTTAAATATGTCATAGTTCCTGTAACTATTATCAAAATAATCAAAAATACATAATATATATTATTTTTTAAAAAATCTCTATAACAATCTTTTTGTATCTTATCTTTATTTTTCCAATTTTTAATTATTATCCTTAACATATTTAATAATTTTATTATCACATATGCTATAGATATTATTATTATCTGTGGTTTTATATAATATGATATAATTGTTAAATTTGTAAATAATAATGTAAATATTATTTTTATTATAATTTTTTTATTCTTTTTTAATATTTTTATATTTTCTATTTTAAATATTATATATGTTAAAAGTAGGCTTAAAAACATTCCTATTCCATCTGTATATGTAAGAACTATATGTGGTGAAAGCCCTACAAGTAGTATATATAATATCCATGTATACACACTATATATCTTATATCTTTCTTTAAAATACATATTTGCTATTTTATATATTAAAAGTCCACCTAAAGAAAACATAATACTTTGTATAAACAGTAATAAAAAATATCCATTTTGTATTCCTATATTTAAACTTAATTTATATATATTTAAAAAAATATATGTTATATACAGATTATTTGCATATCTTGAATAATATCCATGCATTATTTTATCTGTATTGTTACTTAACATATATTCTATATTTTTAAGAATAATATCAATATCCCAACCTGGTCTATATGAATAATGTATACTTATATAATACAAAAATGGAATTAAAACTATTGTAAGAAACATTATTATAATATCAATATTCTTGTTATTTCTTATCTTTAATACTTTTTTTAATACCAAATATATTATACCTAATATTATAAGTAAAATAATTATTCCCAAAAGAGCATATTCCATATTTCCGAAGTGGCATTTTCTTTTTTGTTGCATATTCTATAAATTTTGATAAAAATAATATTGTAAGTATAATAATATAGCTTGCACAATATATTGCTCCAATTAATCTATTTAACATTTTCATATATATTACTTTCTACTAAACTTATAATATCTTTTTTTAATAATTCATTTATATATTCTTCTGCTTTTTCTTTATCCCCTACTTCTTCTAGTCTTTTATTATATATATTTGATATATCTAAACTTTCTCCTATATTTATAATTACTTTTTTTCTGATTCCTTTATTTATATATGTAATACCTATTGGAATTATTGGTACTTTTTTCTTTACAGCTATAAGGACACTTCCTTTTTTTATACTACCTGTTTTTAAAAGTCCATTTCTTGTACCTTCTGGAAATATTCCTATTATCCCATTATTATCTAAAACCTTATATGCTTTTTTTATTGCTGTAGTATCTCTTCCATCTCTTTTTACAAGAATTAAGTCAAAAACATATGTTAAAATACTACCTATTAAAAAAATCTTACTATTTTCTTCTTTTGACATATATATTATATCTTGATCCATTAAAAATACTCTTAAAAAAATTGCATCTAACATCGAAATATGATTTGGAGTAATTATATATGGCCTTTTAATATTCAAATTTTCTTTTCCTTTTATTTTAACATTAAAACATATTCCAAATATTATTCTTAAAACAATTATTATCATATTCTTCAATATTTTTTTAAACATATTTAGCCCCTATTTTTTACCTTATTATGTTCTATTAAATATAATATCTCATACCAACTATTTACTCTATTATGTTCATGTACATTTTGATTATATATGCAGTCAAATACAATAATTTCACAATATTTTTCTAAATTTCTTATATTTTTTTCATAATCTTCTATCATTACATCAATATTATATTCTTGAATTATTTTCTTCTTATCTTTTTCAAAAAATATTTCATCATAATATATATTTTCTCTTTTCAACCATTCTTTTGTCATTCCTTTTAAATAACTATATAGATTTTTTTCTGAAATTCCTCTTGCTGTTATTATATATATATTATGTCCTTGTTCTTTTAATTTTTGTATAACCTCTGATGCAAATGCTCTTGCAGGTGCATTTTTATAATATTCTAACATATAATTATCCCAAAATTCATGTTCTGTATCTCTATCCCATTTAAATATTTCATATGTTTCATATTCTTTTCTTTTTATATCATCTAATGTTCTTCCTTTGTCATATAATAATTTTGCTCCATATTCAAATATATATGGTTCTATATCTGCTATTACTCCATCTATATCTATTCCAATATTCATATTTATACTTCCTTCTCTCTTTCTCTCCTTTAATATTTATCATATCTTACAAAATTTTTCTATTGCCTCTACTACTCCATCCTCATCATTTGATTTTGTTATATAATCTGCTCTTAATTTTATCTCGTCCCAAGAATTATCCATAGCAACCCCTATTTTAGAATTTTCTATCATTTGAATATCATTAACATTATCTCCTATTGCCATTATTTCTTCTTTTGATATATTTAAAATCCTACTTAATTCTTCTATTGCTCTCCATTTATTTATATTTTCTGCTGATATTTCTGTATAATAATATGAAATTTCTACATTTTTTGTCCCATCTCTTATAACCTTTCTAGTCATAAAAGAAGAATCAAGTATCTCTACATTTTTTACTTTTTTTAATTTTAATAATATATTATTAAAAACTAACTTTGAATTATCACAAACTGTAATTTTTAAAAATTCTGTAATATTATTTCTTATAATATAATCTTTTACATTGTTCACAATATTTATATTTGTTCTTTTCTCTTTTTCCTTATATATATTTTCTTTATGATAAAAAAGTAAGTTATATTGTAGTTTTTCTGTAAGTATTTCATCTTCTGTATATATATTATAATATATTGAATTTTTTTCACAAATATCTATAATTTCAAATACTTTCCTTATATCTAAAAAACCTTTCCATAGGGACTTCTCTTCTTCTGTGTCATAAATCATGCTACCATTGCCGACATATCACATATTTAGAAGCTCCGAAGTTCCCTTGAAAAAGTTATTGCAGACTTTAAAGGTCTTCCTGTTGTTATTACTAATTCTATGTCTTTTTCTTTTGCTCTTTTAAAAGTTTCAATAGCTCTTGATGAAACTTCTCCTTCTTTATTTAAAAGTGTTCCATCAAGATCTATATTAACCATTTTAATCATATTTTTCCTCACCTATAATTTATAATTAAATTTCTGGAACAACTAATCCGAAAGTTTTTTCCATCTTTTAATTTAAATATTACATTTACCTTATTTGTTTCAATATCTATAAATGTTAAGAATAATTGTTTTTTTTGGCTTGCTAATAATATTTTAGCATTTTCTTTATCCATTGGTCTTACTTCATAAGTTTGATATTTTATAATCTCATTTTCTATATCTAAATGTTCATCATCATTTTCTTCAATCATTTCAGGTATTTTTTTCATTGATTTTTCATTTAGATCTTTTTCTTTCACAATTTGTCTTTCTAATACATCTACAACTTTATCTATTCCTGCATATAAGTCTTCATTTTCTGTAATTGCTCTAAAATTTTTCTTTCCTACATTTACAGATACTTGTACCACTTTATTTTTTCCTTCTTCTTTTAATTGTACATTTACTTTAACTAGTTCATTAAAATATTTTTTTATTCTTGTTAATCTTTTTTCTATATATTCTTTTATTGATTCTGTTGGTTTTAATTCTTTTCCATTAACTTCTATTTCCATATTTTACTCCTTTTTAACATATTTTAAGTATATTTTTATATATTCTAAAATATGTATATAAAATTATTATACTTTAAATATATCACTAACAGCTCGACTTTTCAATATATATTCATAATAACCAAAAATACTGTGAATTTAAAATATATATAGATAAAACATGTGCCTTCAAACTTTTCAAATTTCTTTGTCCAGTTTTTTGGTACATATTCTTTATTTTTTATTACTTAATATTTATCATATTGTAAAAAACATTAATCTTATCCAGAATATTATAAGCATATGTACAGGATATATTGAATATTTAAGTAATTTTACATATGCACTTTCAACCCTCTTATTCTTTTTATCTGTATTTAAGAAATATATAATTGGAAGTGCTAATATTGAGTATAGTTGTACTGAATATAATGATACAAGCTCAAAGAAATTACCTTTTACATGTATTGACATATATAATACATATATAATATTTAATATTGACATTACTATTATTTGTTTTACTTTATGCTTTATTGGTATATAATAGAACATCAATATTAAGAAATATGAATAAAATCCTCCATCAAATCCAAATGTTTCTGATATATACATAGATAACATTATAAGTATTGTTATATTTAAAAATCCATATTTTTCTTTTTTACTCTTTTCAAGTACATATATTGTTATTGCACCTAAAAGTAATGTAAATCCTACATTAAATAATGATGTAAAATGATTAAAAACTTTTAATACTTTTTCAAGTTCTGTTGTTTCTGTTAAACTAGTACTTGGTATTCCTTTAATCATAAGTATATATGGTATTTGAGATATTATTGCAAATATTGCAAGTCTTGTTATATAGTTTTTCTTTGATTTAGTTCTCTTCATCCCCTCTACTATTAAATATGCAAATATTGGAAGTGCAACCCTTCCGAAGTATTGGATTTGTACTATAATAATTTGGTGCTAAAAATTTAACTATATGATCTATAAACATTGTTAAATATGCTATTATTTCCATATTATTTCCTTTCTATATTACTCTTATCCCAAATATTTAGAATAAGGTAATCTTTTGTCATTTCAAAATTACAATTTATTTTTATTCTTCTTCTTGCTTCTACAATAATCTTATACATATCATTATATAATAAAATATTTTCATATATAATATCTTCCAAAACATCTAATATTTCTAATATATTATCTTTTGTTAATATATCTGAATATTTAGCATAAAACTGTGTTTTTTTTAGAATCTTTGTATTTTCTAATATATTTAATATATCATTTTTAACCTTTTCAGAATATTCTTTAACTTTTTCTTCTTGATTATCATGAATCTGTTTTTTATCAAGCTTTTCTGCTAAATATATTTTTTGACATCTAGATTTTATAGTATCTAATATATTATTTAACGTTTTAGCAGTTAAAACTATAGTTACATATTTAGGTGGTTCTTCTAATATTTTTAAAAGTGCATTTTGAGAATTATTGTTTAAATATTCAAAATTATGTATTACATATATTCTTTTAGGAATTATAAGTGGTTTTTCATATACTGTACTAAAACTCTCTCTTATATCTTGTACTTTCATTTCTTTTCCATCAAGTATCTTAAATTCTTCTATAACCCCTGACATTATTTGATTATATAATCTTTCTTCTTTTTCTATAACACTATAGTTATTATTATATTCTTTAAAAATATCTCTTTCTTTAATTATACTATATAAAAAGAGAAGTATTTGCTGATTATATTTTTCTATCTTTTCTCCATAGAACATATAGCTATGCAATATCTTCCCACTTTTAATATCTGTTTCTATAATTTTTTGAAATTCTAAACTGTTCATTATTTCTCCATTATTTAATTTTTCCAAATGTTTCTATAGGCCATACTCTTCCGAACTACTCTACCTTCTACTTTTTTCTTTGGTATGCATCCTATAGTTCTTGAATCTGAACTTCTTTCTCTATTATCTCCCATCATAAAATAATATCCTTCTGGGACTGTAAAATCTGTTAAAACAAAAGATTCTGTAAATATGCTTTTATCTAAATAATTTTCTTTTAGTTTTTCTCCATTTAAATATACTGAACCTTCTTTTATTTGAATATGATCACCTGGAAGACCTATTACTCTTTTTATTAAGCTTAACTTTTCAATCTCTAAAAAATCCTTGTTTATAACATCTATTATATTTTGTCTTTCATCATATACCGCTTTTGGATTTGTATTTGATATATATACATTTGTTGTTCTTGGTGCTTCAAATGTTACAATATCCCCTCTTTTATATTCTCCGATTAAAAGTTCTTACTGTTCTATCTAGCCATAATCTTTGATCATTTTTAAGTGTAGGATACATTGACTCTTGTTTAACTGTTGTAAATGTTCCAACAAATCCTTTAATTAAAAATGCTAAAACTACAGCAATTACAATACAAAATATCCATTCTAAAACTTCATTTACTACTCTTTCTTTTTTTTCAGTCTTTATACTTTTTTTATTATCTTCATTTAATCTTTCATTTTCGTTGTCATTTTCCATTTAAAAAATTACTATCCTTTTCTCATTGTCATATCTAAATTATTTAAGAAATCTTCAGCTAAATTATCATTTTTAGTTTCTTCTGCTTTTTTTCTTCCTCTAGTTTTTTTCGGTTCATCTTTTAATTTTTCTTCTTCATCCTTCTCTTCTTTGGTTTTATCTGTTTCTAATTCTTCATTTTCTTCTTCTTTATCATTTTTTATATCGTCTTCTAATTTTAAATCTTTAACATCTTTAATATCATTTTTTTCTTCGTTTTCTTCATTATATAATTGTGTTATTTCTTCTAATAATCCTTGATCTAATTTAGATTCTCTAATATATTCTTCCCTATATTTAGGTTTTTCTTCTTCATTTGCTTTATCTATTATTTCTTGATTTATTGAAGTATCTTTATTTTTCTTATTATATTCATTAATATAATAATTATCATTTTCTATTTTGTCATCTTTTTTAGCAAAACCTTTAGAATAATTTTCAGTTTCTTGTGAAACATTATATAATAATGAAACTATTATTATACCTGCAAATCCAACAATAAGTATTTTTACTATTGGCATACTTAAAATTGTTGATGCTTGCGAATTATCAAGAACATTTCCTGCAAAACTATTTATTGTATTTAAAATTATAATTATACTTGCAATACATATACATTTAACTACCCTAATCTTTTTAGCCATATATGCCTCCTTTAAATCTCTTCCTTTTTCTTTTGTTACTACTATTATATTATTAGTATATTTCTTGTTTTCTTTCTCTTTAATTTATTTATTCTCTGTTATCATATGCTTTATTTTTATTGCTATTATTTCTTCTCTTATTTATTTTTGATTTAGGTTTCCTTATTTTAACTATTGTTTTATTATTAGGATTTTCTTCTATATTTGGTTTTGATTTAATATTAAATCTTATTATAACCTCTGTTCCTTTTCCAAATTCACTAGATATATCTATTTTTCCATTATTTTTATTTAATATTTCTTTAACTATTGAAAGTCCGAAGACCTGTACCACCACTTTGTCTTACTCTTGAACTATCTACCCTATAAAATCTTTCAAAAATCTTATTTAAATCTTCTTCTTTTATACCAATTCCTGTATCTTTTACCTTTATATATACATCATTATATAAGAATCCTATATATATATCTACATTTCCGATTTTCTCCAGTATATTTTATAGCATTTGATATGATATTTATAATAACTCTTTCTATACCAAATTTATCACCAAAAATTTCTGGTATATCTGCAGTAACATAACATTTAAATTTAATATTTTTTTCTTTACCTATATGTTCAAACTTTTCTACAAGTTCTTTTACCATATCTACTAAATTAAAATATTCTTTATCTCTTTCATTAATATTATTATCATATTTTGAAAGCATTAGTAAATCTCTTACAAGTTCTGCCATTCTAGTTGCTTCTTTATGTATCTTATTTACAAAATATATTATTTGTTCATTACTACTTGTATCTTCTTTATCTTTTATTTGTTCTTTACTATCTTCTATAATTGTTTCTGAATAACCGAAGTATTGATGTTATTGGTGTTTTTAATTCATGTGAAACATCTGCAACAAATCTTTTTCTCATCTTATCAAGTTCAACTGTCTCTGTTATTTCTGTAAATAACATTACAATACCATATGCTTTATCATCTTCTGTTCTAAGTGGTGCAAAGAAAACTTTATATACTCTCCCATCTACAAAAACTTCTTTATCTTGTGATGTCATTTTTTGCATATATATTACTTTTTCTAAATTTTGTGTAAGTCCTATTTTTTCACATACTGTTTTAAATGTATCTGATCTTTTAATCTTAAAATTTTCTTTTGCAGCTTTATTTATATGACTTATTTTTCCTTTTATATCAAAAGATATTACTCCATCTTTCATATGTAATAATATAGTTTCTATTTCACCTTTTTGTCTTGTAGTTTCTTCAAGTCTCTCTTTTAAATTATAGTCCATTTCTACAATCATAGATACAAGTTCATCTACCTGATCTTTTTCTGAATTTGCCTTTAAGTATTTTTTTTCTAAACTTTCACCTCGTATAATCATTTCTGCATTTTTTACAAGCTCCATTGTAGGTGCTAATATACATTTTTCTAGTATTTTACTAAGTAAAAGTGATGCTACTATAAATATTACTGTTATAATTGTAAATGTTGCTGTTACAGATTGCCTATTTTGTGCTATAATTTCTCTTATATCATTTGTTTGCATATATGATAAATTAGGATGTCCGTGTAATACTTTCTATAAACAGATTATTTTGATGGTTAAGTAATATCCATGTAGTTATCAATGCCATACTGATTAATATTAAAATTGTAACAACTATTATTATTTGTACTTTTTTTAGCATATTTTTCTACCTATTCTTGTTCTGAATCTTCTGAATTAGGATCTTTTTTTTGTCCATCTTTTAGATAATATCCGAACTCCTCTTTTTGTTATTAGAAACTCTGGATCACCTTTTCTTTTTTCTATTTTTTCTCTAAGTCTTGCCATTGTTACATCAATTGTTCTTATTTCGCCTACATATTCACCATATCCCCATACTTTTTTAAGTAGGTCTTCTCTTGTAACAACATTACCTGGTTGTACAGCTAAAAATTTTAAAACATCAAATTCTTTTTTTGTAAGTTCAATTTTTTCATTTCTTATTAAAACTTCTCTTCTTTTAGAGTCAATTCTTAAATCTCCAAGTTCAATCATTTGATATTCTTCTTCTTGGAATGCTTTTTTTGTATTTTCTGTTTTTCTTAAATGTGCTTTAACTCTTGCTATAACCTCTCTTACTTGAAATGGTTTTGTTATATAGTCATCTGCACCTATCTCTAATCCTATTATTTTATCTGTTTCTTCCCCTTTTGCAGAAATCATAAGTATAGGAACTTCCTTCATATTAAGCTTATATCTAATTTCTTTACATACTGAAACACCATCTTTTTTTGGTAGCATAATATCTAATAATATTAGATTAGGTCTATGTTCTGCACATACTCTTATTGCTTCTTCTCCATCTGCTGCTTCAAATACTTCGAATTTTTCTCTTTCTAAATTATATTTCAAAATTTCTCTTATCGATTCTTCATCATCAACAATCAAAACTGTTGTCTTTACTTTTAAATCCATTTTAATATGGCCCCCTCTTAATTTTAAAACATTAAAATCTTATTATTTTCTTTTGTACAGAGCTTTTTTATAATTTATTTTATTAACGTCTTCTATCTATAAAATAGGCACTTCCTTCCATTTGTTTTGCTTTCTTTTTAGCAAAAGCACCCATTTCTCCAATTTCTAGAATATTTTTGATTTTCAAAGGATCTACCTCTATTGCTCCAATACTTAGTGTTGTAAGCGGATATCTTTCTATTTCTCCGAAGCCTGTTAGGCACTTCAAAACATCCTAAATCTAATTCTTTTTCTTCAAAATATTGTGTAACTGTTGTATCAAATTCTTCTAAAATTTTTTCACATATCTCATTATATCTTACAGGATTTATAATTACTATAAAATCATCTCCACCAATATGTCCTACAAATGGATTTTCTATCATTTCATTTCCGAAGAATATTTTTTGTTATAACTCTTGCTGTAAATTTAATTATTTCATCTCCTTTAGAAAATCCATATACATCATTAAATGCTTTAAAATTATCTAAATCTAAATATAGCATTCCGAAATTTTTCTCTTTTAAAAATTCTTTTTTTAATCTCTGCTTGTATTTGTACATTTCCTGGAAGTCCTGTAAGTGGACTTATTCTTCTATTTACTTGTAACAATTCTAAAAAGTTTTTTATTAAATAATATGCATATTCTTTTTCAAATGGTTTTCTTATATAATATTGTACCATTTCTTTCATAACATCTACTGCATGTGTCTTACTTGAATTTGAAGAAACTACTATTATAGGTGTTATTGCATTATTATCATCATTCCTTATATTTCTTACCATTTCATATATTGTTATATCTAATCTATCCTCATTTATAATTATTAAATTTGGTATTGTATCTAAAACTTCTTCTAATTGACTTGTTGTTTTTAGAGTAAGTTTTATCTTTTCATTTTTTTCCATAAAAGCTTTTCTAATATCAACAATTAGATCTGCTCCACTATCATCAATTACACATATTTCTTGTATCATATATTTCTTCTTTTCCTTATCCTTTGTTCATTTAATTAATATTACTTAAGTAACTATTCTATAAATATATTAATTATTCTTATTGTGTCTAATTTGTAGGTGTTGTAGATGGTGTATTTGAATTGTTATTTGTTTGTCCATTATTATTTGGCGAACTAGTATTATTGGGATTTGATGTTCCTGTTCCTCCTGCAGGATTTGGTGTGTTTGTTGCTGGATTTTGTGTACCACCATTTCCTACTGTTGGTTGTTGATTTCTTCTTACTACTGTTCCTCTTAATACTTGTGTTTCGATACCTTCTACAGAAGTTGCCTTAACTTCTATTAAGTTTTCACCCATATTAAGTTCTTGGCTTATTGTCCATTTCTTATTATCTGGTTCACCATCTCTATGTTCTTTAACATATTTATTATTGTTTATAGCATATTCAACCTTTTGAATACCTACATCATGTGTTACATATATTAATATATTTTTTTCATCTGCTGTTTGTTCTGCATCAATCTTTGGTGCTTTAACCCCTTTAAAGTCTTTTTGTTCTTTTTCTTCATTTCCAGAACTATCTATTGCAGTAACCTTAAGAAGTGCTTGACCTTCTTTTGGTGTTATATTTACTTTTATTTCTTTCTTATTTTGAGAATTTTTTTCTAAATTAGTTGTTTTTACCTCTTCATTTTCCCAGTTATATTGAAGTGATGCCATTTGTGTATCATCTGTTGCTGTTATTTCAATATTACCATTCTTCACTTCTATATTTATCTTTGGTTTTGTAATATCTTTTCCATTATCATTTGTAAACTCTTTAACTATATTTTCTTTAGTATTTCTAACATCTTCAACTGAAACTCTTAAAGTATTTTTTCCTTTTGGAATTTCTATACCTTTTTCTTCTATTGTAGTTCTACCTTCCCCTTGTATAACCTTTTCTGTAGATATATCTTCATTCCAAGAATATGCAAGTTTTTGAATTTGATTAATTGCTTCTACTTTAATATCTACTTTTGTTTCCTCTTGTTGACTCACATTTATAACTATTTGTTTTTGTTCTGCTGTTTGCTTTGCTTTTTTCTCATTATTCTTATTTATTGTTATAAGTGCATATGCTCCTATTCCTATAGCTAAAATTATAAGTATAAAGGCAAAAATTTTAATAACTAACTTTGATTTTCTATTTCCTCTATCATTCATATTCATTCCAGACATTTTTTTCATATCATAATCACGATAATTATCATATGTTTGTGAATCTTTACTTTCAACTCTTACTCCCATATTTTGTGGTGAAATATTAGGATTTGAGTTCAAATTAGAATTAAAGTTAGAATTACTATTATTAAAATTATTACCATTACCTATATTATTTACATTTGAATTTTGAGATATCCTTACATCATTTATTCTATTTTGTCCCATGTCATTATTAACAACATTTTCATTTTTATTCTCATTACTTTTCTTTACTTTCTTTTCTTCAAAGTCTAATATTTGATTCATGTAATTCTCCTTACATATTGTTACAAAAAGTATACCATATGTAAAATATCAAGTAAACAAATTTAATAAATATATTTCAAAAAGCTTTCATTACAATTTTAATTATATAACAAAATAAATATTTTTATTTCTAATACAAAAAACTGGTTGTTAAAATAATTTAACAATCAGTTTTTAAAAATTCTTACCAAGAACCTACTCCGTCCTCCTCCGGAATCCTCCACCAGATACACCACCACCTGAAGATGATGCACTACTTGCTACAGATGATGCAACATCTGACATTGCTACTTGTATCTTTTCTGTTACTCCGTGTAGTTATTTGTCCAAATGCCATTGCTGAATATACATTTCCTGTATACCATTCTGGTTTTTCTATTTCTATATTACTAAATTTATTTATCCATAATTTAGATATTCCAAAAATATATGTATATGGTAAAATATCAAAAAACATTGTTGGATGTTCTATTACCATTTCTTTTAATTCTTCTTCTCTTGCAGTTTTTATATATTTAACAAATCCATTTACTTGTGCTTCATACATCATTCCTTTTTGTGTTTTCTTTTCCATCCAAAAACTTATTAAAACTTGTAGAGATAATAATATTGCTGATACTATATAATATATTCCTGAACCTAATCCAGATATGAATTTTGCCTCTACTCCTGCATATACTAACATTATTATTATAATTATAAGCTGGATAACAACTCCTATTACTGTTGTTGTTCTTGATGCTTTTTTTAAACACATTACAGACATAAATATTGATGCTAATATAGCTATTGTTGAAATAATCTTAAATGTAAGTCCAATACTTCCTACAAATGATACTGCTCCTAAAAATAGTATTATAAGTGGAATTATAGTCATACCTAATATTTTCCAAACATGTTTTAAACCTGATTGGTCATATACTTCTTTATCAAACTTACTGTTTTGCATTATTTCTACTCCTTCAGTAACTGCTGTAACTATATTTTGTCCAACTTTCTTAATATTTTTTTCTGTTATAACATCACCTTTTGAAAATAATGCATCAAATATTTTCTTTCTATATTGATTTCCGTTATAGTCTTTTATTTTTACAATATCAAATCTATCTTTAGGTTTTTTAGCAAATATTCCTTTTTCTTGCCTATCTGCACCATCACCTATTTCTATATATCCTTCATTTGCAAATTCAATAATTAATGCTGGAACTATCTTCCTATAATCTGTTGTAGTCTTATATTTAAGATAATATGTGTTTGATACATCTAATTCTTTTGGTAATTTAAATGTTATAATATCTGAAAGCTTTTTATCTCTTCCATACTTATACAAGATTATAAGTGTATATATAAATGTCATAACAGCTAGTACTGTTCCTATTTTTGCTAAAATATCTGTATAATTATTTCTTAAAATAAAATAATCTTTACCTAATTTTATTCTTAAAGTTACTGCTCTAAATGGTAATATTAGTTTATCTATTCTACCTGCTATTACAGTATCTGATAATACCTCTGTAACTATTCCTTGTTCTTCATTTACTGTTTCTTCTCCATGTATTTTATATTCATCTCTTCCTGAATATAAGTAAATATTTTCTTTATTATATTTTTTAGGAAACTCTATCTTGTATTCAACACTTCCTATACTTGTATTTATCTTATCTCCTACTATATTAAAATAGAATTCATCTATACCTTCTTTTGTATTATATTTTTCTATTGAATATGTATATTTTATTATATATTTTTTATCTCCTACTATTGTTTTATCCTTATCACCAATCTTTAATATCTTATACCCATCTTGGCTTGTAGAAGTGAATTTTTCATTTACAGTTACATTACTAACTCTTGCCTCTACTTTCTTTTTATCTCCATCTTCAATTATTGTATTTTTTTCTGGTATAACCCTATATATACCATGTTTATCATAGTTAAAAAACACATCCATTTCTTCTGTTATCTGTATATCATTTGTTTCTGTTACTTTTGCATCTATCTTTAATTTTTTAATAGTATATCCTGTATCAATTGTTGAAATATCTATTTTCTTTTTTCTAGATCTAGCAAAAGAATTATTATAATTCCCCATTAATCCTAAGAATATACTTAAAATAGCTAGTATTACTAATATTTTTTTTAATATATTATTTGATATACTAATACTATTTTTTTTAGTTCTTAAATCAGCTTTTAAAAAACTCATAGTTCCAAGTTCTCCTTTAATATTTTAGTTATATCTATAAATATACTATACAATATTTATTCTATAAAAAAAAGAAATCTTAGAAAATTTCTTTTTCTTCGATTTCTTTTAATAGTTTTGTAACAAATCCATCTAAATCCATTACATCATTTTCCTTATTTCCTCTTCTTCTTATAGATAATACTTTTTCTTCTGCTTCTTTTTTACCAAGTATTAACATATATGGAACTCTTTCAAGTTCAGCTTCTCTTATCTTATAACCTATTTTTTCTGCTCTGCTATCAACTTTTACTCTTATCTTATTTTTTAATAATTCTCTTTCAATAGTTGTTGCATATTCTAATTGTTCATCAGATATTGGAAGAATCTTAACTTGTGTAGGTGATAACCATAATGGGAATCTTCCCTTATATTCTTCTATAATATATGCCATAAATCTATCAATACTTCCGAAGTATTGCTCTATGTATAACAATTGGTCTTTGTCTTGAACCATCTTCTGCTATATATTCAAGTTCAAATCTATTTGGAAGTAAGAAATCTAACTGACATGTTGAAAGTGTTACATCATGTCCGAAGTGCTGTTTTTATTTGAACATCAAGTTTTGGTCCATAAAATGCTGCTTCACCTTCTGCTTCATAATATTCAAACCCTGATTCTTTTACTATTTCTCTTAATTCTGATTCTGCTTTTTCCCACATTTCATCATCATCATAGTATTTTTCTTTATTTTCCTTATCTCTTAAAGATAATCTAATCTTATATTCTGATATTCTAAAATCTTTGTATACATCCAAAATTAAGCTCATAACATCTGCAACTACTGATTTTATCTGATTTCTTGTTACAAATATATGTGCATCATTTTGACACATTTGTCTAACTCTTTCAAGTCCTGTAACTGCACCACTTGCTTCATATCTAAAATCATGTGCCATTTCACCAATCTTAATTGGTAAATCCCTATATGAATGTAACTTATTTTTGTATATAAGCATATGGTGTGGACAGTTCATTGGTCTTAAAACAAAACTTTCATTATCAAGTTTCATTTCTGGGAACATATCTTCTTTGTAGTGATCCCAGTGTCCACTTATCTTGTATAATTCTGTGTTTGCAAGTGATGGTGAATATACATGATTATATCCTTGTTCTATTTCTTTATCTACAATATATCTTTCAAGAATTCTTTTAATAACTGCTCCATTTGGTAAAAATATTGGAAGACCTGAACCTACAAGTTCATGTGTCATGAAAAGTTCTTGTTCTTTACCTATTTTTCTATGATCTCTTTCTTTTGCTTCTTTTAATTTTTCTAAATGTTCATCAAGCATTGATTTTTTAGGGAATGAAACTCCATATATTCTTTGAAGCATTTTATTTTTTTCATTACCTCTCCAATATGCTCCAGAAACTGATAAAAGTTTTATTGCTTTTATAGGTTTTATAGTTGGAATATGTGGTCCTTTGCAAAGATCTTCAAATTCTCCTTGCTTATAGAATGATACTTTTTTCACATCATCTCCTAGGTCTTTTAATATTTCAACCTTATATATTTCTCCTAAGTCTTCATAATATTTTATAGCTTCTTTTCTATCCATTTCTCTATATTCTAATGAATAACCTTCTTTTACTATTTTCATCATTTCTTCTTCTATTTTTACTAAATCATCTGTAGTAAAAGGTTTTTCACTATCAATATCATAATAAAACCCATTATCTATAGCTGGTCCTATTGCAAGTTTAACATTTTTATATAATCTTTTAATTGCTTGTGCCATAACATGTGAAGTAGTATGCCAAAATGTCTTTTCATCTACTTCCATTGTTTTACCACCATCTAATTTAATTATAAACATAGTATTTCCTTCTTTTCTTATAATTTAAAATATAAAATAAATATAAAGTCAAAACCTAAATTTTTTCTTTTACCCTTTGATTTTATATTTAATTCTTCTATTTATTATTTTATTATATATCACTTTATTTTATGCTCTTGGATGATTTTCCTTATATTGATCATCAATAAGTTTCATATATACTTGTGTTGATGCAATATCTGTATGTCCAAGCATTGTTTGTACTGCTCTCATATCTGCACCATTTTGAAGTAAATGTGTCGCGAAAGAATGTCTTAAAACATGTGGAGTAATTTCTTTATCAATATGTGCTTGTTCTTGATACTGTTTTATAATCTTCCAGAAACCTTGTCTTGTAAGTCTATTTCCCATAACATTAACAAATAATGGCTTTTCATCATCTGTTTTTAATAAGTATGGTCTTGAATTATTTAAATATTCTTCTAAAGCTTCTTTTGATATTCTTCCTAATGGAACAACTCTTTTACTATATCCTTCATTACACACAACATAAGAATCTACTAAATTCACATCTTTTATATCTAAGTTTATTATTTCAGAAACTTTCATTCCTGTTGCATATGCAAATTCAAGCATTGCTTTATCTCTTATTCCTTTTAAATCATCTGATTTAGGTTGTGATAATAATATTTCAACCTCATCTGATGTAAGTATCATAGGTGCTTTCTTTTCAACCTTTGGAGTACTAATTTTATTTGTTGGAATTGTTTTTATCATCTTATTTTTTAATAAGTATCCGATAAAAAGATCTTAAAGTTGCAAGTCTTCTTGATATACTTGAAGCCTTTCTTCCTTCTTCTTTTAATTCTTCTATATATTTTTGTACATCATCATATTCTACGTTTAAATAATCTATATTATTTGCTTTTATATATTCTAAAAATAAATTTAGATCTCTTTTATATGCTTGTATTGTATTATCTGATGATTTTTTTGTATTTTTCAAAAAATTCAGATAATCTGTCATAACCTTGTCCATAATCTTTCCCCTAATAATAAATTTTTATATTTACATAATTTATTTGTATTTTAATATTATCATTTTTATTTTCATTTGTAAACGTATTTTATTTAAATTTTATTCAAAAGTAAATTTACCTTCTAAACTATATTATAATTTTACCATATATACCGGCCACCACCTTTTTTTATCACAACATCACCTTTTCTTGCAACTTCTATACTTCTAGCTAAATCTTTTCCAAAATTTTCTTCAATGTTTTCTATACTTACCTTATTTAGTATATTCATTTCTGTACCATACATATCAAGCATTTTTTCTTTTGTTTTCTTTCCAAGTTTTGGTATATATTCAAGTGGAACACTATAATTATACTTTGGTCTTTCTTTTGGTGAAATACTTTCACCATCTGCTATTTCAAGTATTCTATCTTCAACACCTTTAACTATTTTCTTACTTCCACATTTCTTACATTTCCCATCTGCTATTTCACTTACAGATTCACACATATCACAATATGTCTTATTATATTTACCAAGTCTTGAATACATTCCATTATTACAAACAATATAGTTTAATTTTTTATTTCCATTTCCATTTTCAATTTTATTTTTGTATTCCTCTTCCTCTTCTATTCTACTTATATTCACTTCTTTATTATCATCATTTTGAATTTGATTTTCATATCCAAGAACTTTTTTAAATGATTCAAATGAAATATTTTCCATCTCAAATGTATTATATTCTCTTGCAATCTTTGGAAGTGAATGTGCATCTGAATTTGTTAAAAACTTTTTACCTGCAAGTTCCCTTATCCTATCTGCATATTCAGTATCTGCACTAAGTCCGAAGCTCAACTGCTTTTATCTTATCAAACTTTTCTTTAAATATTTTTTCTAATCTATCTGTACAATGCCCATAATAACTTTTATGTGGTGTAAATATATGTGCAGGTACAAGTATTCCATTATATTTTTCTACAATGTCTATAAGCTCATATCCTGAAAGTCTTGCATGTTGTGTACTTAATGTTATATTTTTAATATATTTTTGCATTTCTTTTGAAAAACCAATAATATCTTTTAAATGAGGAAAATAGCATAAATTATGAGCAAGTCCTTTTTTACCATCTTCTCTTTTTTCTTCCGTTTCTACCTCAGCTCCGAAGAATAATACATATCTTATTATTATATATAAGTCCACCTTCTTTTTGCTCATATATTTCTTTTTTGTCTATAAGATTTATAATATCCTCTATAACATATGGTGAGGCACAATCTATTATTCCTATAAGATGTAATCCTTTATTCAAAGATGCTTCTTTCATTATATTTTCAAACCTTAGTTCTTTTGAAGCTGTAATCTTAATTGGTTTACCATTTTCACTTCTACCTATATGTATATGCATATCTGCAAAAACTTCCATACTATCCTCTTTTCTTAAATTATATAACTAATATATTAATAGTACAAAAAAAGAATAACATATAATACTAAAATTATAGATTATCCTTTTTAATAATTATATCTTTTATATTATTATAATATCCAATAATTAATTACACAAAATATAATCCAATTGCAAATAATACTAAGAATACAAATAATATCCTAATAATATTATCCATTCTTCCTTCACTTGTTCTATTTTTATTTTTTTCATAAAAACTATCTTTACCTGCACCCATTACTGCATCAGATATACCTGTCTCTTGTTTACTTTGTGTAAAACATAATACCATAAGTATAAATGCTATAATATTAAATATTATAACTAATGCTATTTTTAATATTTCCATTTTTTAACTCCTTTAACTAAAATTAAAACTATTATAAATTTTAGTCTATATGTAATTATTATCACATAGATTATAATAAAAATCAATATATTAAATGTAACAACTTTAAAAAAGTAAATTTAAAAATTATATAATAAAAATTATATAACATAATATAAATATCAAATCAGTTACTGCTAATTATATTATAAATTTGTATATGATATAATTATTAAAAAGAGGAGGAGGACTAATATGAGTAAAAGATTAGAAATAGAACAAAAGTATTTTTTTAAGGATATTAATACTTTTTATAATTTACTTTCTGAAAATAATTTAGAAAAAAATGAAAATTCTAATATTCATGATATTGATGAATATTTCACAGATATAAACGGTGAATATATACAAAACAGAACATGTTTAAGAATAAGAAAAACTAATAATAAATCTATGGAACTTACTTTCAAAGGAAAATCTCGGAAGTTTTTCTAATTTTTATGCAAAATCTGAAAATAATATAAATATTGATATTAATGAATATAATAATTTAGTGGACTTATTAGGATCACTAAATATGTATTCATATGTATTAGTAGATAAAACAAGAGAAGTATATACTAAAAAAGAAAATGAAATAGAATATAATGTTATGATTGATCAAATAAAAAATATAGGTGTTTTTGTAGAGTTTGAATTACTAGCAAATGAAGATTTTGGAGTAGAATCTTTAACAAATCTTCTTAATTCTTTTGTTAGTAATTTCAAAAATTTAAACTTAGAAAAAGCTCTTCTACCATATAGAGATTATTGTGCTCAACACATATATAATAATTATTTAAAAGATATAACTACAATCACAATAAATTTTGATAATTTAATTTTTAATAGTAAAAATGCAACTGAAGATTATAATACTATTGTAAACCTTGAATTATTAAAGACAATTAAAAGTTTAAAAAATAATAATATATCTTTTGAAATAATATCAAATTTAGATAAAGAATATATATCAAATTTTTTAGAAAAATTTAAATGTAATCATATTTTTTCTAATATATATAGAAAACAAGATATTAAAGAATCTTCTACTAATACAAGATTAATATTAACAAATTCTAATATATCTAGTATAACTAAAAACTTAACACAATTACTTTTAATATATCTAAATAACTGTAATTAATTTCATATCAAATATAATCTAATAAAAAAGATAAGATAATTATTACTTTAAATAATATTCATCTTATCTTTTACTTTTTTATTTAATATTTTTATTATATTTCGTCAGAATATATATCTCTTACACCATTCATAAATATTGAATTAACATCTTCAAGCATCTTATTAAGTGCAAGTTCTTTTTCAAAATATTCAACAACTAATGGATATGTCACAAGTTCTTCATATAATTTCTTTGATTTTTCTTGCTTTTCTTCATCAGTATTCCCTTCCATTAAAACTTCTGTATTTATTTCTATATTAAGTTTTTGGAATTCTTCAACCTTTTTAAATAATTCTTCATTTTCTTCTTTTAACTTTTTACGAATTTCTTTAAATGCTAATGTTAGCTCATGTCTTTTTAAATTCATGACTAAATTATTAACATCATCATATATATTTATCATCTTATATCTCTCATTCTATTATTAATTTTAATATTTTTTTTAATTACATATTAAATAACTTATTTCTATCATTAAACTTAAGTAATTTTGTAACATCTTTAATTAAACTTGATGTTATATCATTTTCATCTGTAACATTGTCCTGTAACTTATTTGTTCTTTGTTCTTTTAATTTTTCTTCAATTTCTTTCATACTAACAATATTACTTTTTTCTTTTGTAGTATTTACAATAACTTGCTTATATGTATTTAATGTATTTTCTGCGATTAAAGACCAGTTATAGTTTTTTACAACTTCTTTTCTCGCATTTTCTGTCATAGTATCTGCCAAATTATAGTCATAAAGTATCTTAAGTACTGAATCTGCTATCGAATTTGCATTACCTGCATATGATTTTAATCCTGTTATTCCGGTGTTCTACAATTTCGTTAAGCCCACCTACATCTGAAACTACAACCGGAATTTCACCAAGCATTGCTTCTAATGCAACAATTCCGAAATGGTTCATATGTACTTGGAAATACTGCAACATCTGCCGCTTTATACATTTTTTGTACTTCATTTCCAGATAAATATCCTACAAAATATACTTTTTCTTCTATTCCTAAATTTTTTGTTATATTTTTAAGGTTATCCATCATTCCGTCCGTTTACCAGCAATTACAAGTTTTACATCATTATAGTGTCTTATAATCTTTGGCATTGCATGTATTAAATGTTGTATACCTTTTTCATTTACTAATCTACCTATCGTAAATATTATTCTTTCATTATCTTTAGCATACTTTCTTCTAAACTCATAATTTCTTACAATACCATCAAATTTATCTAAATCTATACCATTAGGTATTACATCTACCTTATTATAATCAAGGCCAAAAAGTCTTTGTACTTCTGATTTCATAAAATTACTATTTACAATAACCCTATTTGCCTCATATGTAAGCATCCATTCAGTATCATTTATATATCTTTGTGTATCTGTATTTATCCCTGAATTTCTACCACTTTCAGTTGCATGTATTGTAGCTGTTAAAGGAATATTTGTACTCTCCTTTATTGTCTTTGCTGCATATGCAACAAGCCAATCATGTGCATGTACAACATCAAACTTTTCACCTTTTAAAATAAGTTCATTAACTTTTGACACCATATTAAAATTAAGTTGCATAATCCATTCAATAAAATTATTTGGGTTTATCATATAATTATCTACACAATATACTTTTACACCACTTTTTTCCTTTTTAAAATATGGCATATTTCCTTCCCTATATGTTACAACTGTAACATCATGCCCTTCTTTTGCAAGTCTCTTTGATAATTCCCCAACAACACGAGCAATTCCTCCAACTACTCTTGGAGGATATTCCCATGATAACATTAATATCCTCATACATACACTCCTTATTTAATAAATACAATATCTCTAACTATTATATTAATATATTAATTTTGTTTTTTTAAGTATTTGTAACTATTTGTAACAAAATTTAATATTAATGATACATGAATAAGTTTTTGATGAATTTACAATACATTTATACTTGAATTCTAATACTTAAAAAGTCTTTAAAATAGAAAAAGAATGTTAAAATATTATTTAACATCCTCTTTCTACATCTTTTATACATTACATATTACTAATTATTGGTATTTTTGTTCTATTTGTTTTCCTACAGCATATACAATATTTGAAACACATGTTAAGTCAAAATCCTTATTTTTTAAAGTATTTCTATCATTTTTCAATTGTACAAATGATGCTGTTTTTTGATCTTCATCAATATCTATATCTTTATTCATTTTTTGTATTGAAAGTATTATATCTCCTATACCTATTTTTCCGGTCTTTTGTTATATCACCCTTTCTTATAATCTTTACAAATTCTCCATTTTTTAATTTAGCAATATTTCCTGTACTATAGCTTGTATTTACTTTTCCGAAGTCCTTGTTTTGCTTTTTCAAGTCCTTCACTATATTCTACTATTTCTGGATTTTGTTTTTTCATTTCTTCAATATCAATATTCCATGAAAGATTCATATCTCCATCTTTTATTCTTACCTTATTCTTTAATTTTCCAGAAACATTTACTCCTTTAGTTTCACTTTCTGGAACAATATAGCTATCTTCTTGTGTATTACTTTCATCAAAAAGTTTTTTTGGAAGTCCATCTTTTACTATGAATTTAAAATTAATATCTGATAAATTTCCTACTGCATTTCTAGACACATATCCAGTTTTTCCATCATATTCAATCTTATACCATACATATCCGGTCTTTTTCTCCTGATTTTTCAACCACTTTTATAATCTTATCATTTTCTATTGTTCCTATAACATTTGTTCCACTTATTCCTAGATTATCTCTAAATCTTAAAACAGATTGTACATTTACAACTCCATATATAGGGTATGTTACATCTTTATCTTCTACATATTGGTACCTACTTTCTTCTTGCGAAGAAGGCTTATTTGTATTTTCTGTTTTTTCTTTTTCACCTTCTATACCATTATTAGTCTTATTTTTCATTTCAAAGAATTTATTACCTGGGTTACTTGCCCTATAATATGGTATATATCCATATTGATTACCAACTCTTGCCCTATACCATACAAATTCTGGGTCTTTACTATTTTCTACTTTTTCAAATGTTTCAAACATTTGTCCAAAACTAAGAACTTTTACCTTATCACTATTTCTTGTAGAATCTGCTCTTACTCTTACTCCTTCACTTATAATTACTGTTGCATTATATTTATCATCATTATCAGGACTTGGAGTATCATTTCCTGGCATATCATAGAAAAGTGGTATTTTAAATAGGTATTCCCCATTTAAGTTAGGATCATATTTCATATATCCATTTTTCAAAGATTTTCCTTCTGCTATTGGTGCTGTAATATTTTGCATATATTGATGATATATTGAATTATTTAAAACATTAAACTTCATAAAATATTTAGTATCTTGTCTGTTTCCAATATAGTATTTTTTAATTACTTCAGCTCCACCTTTTAAACCTTTTTCAAAAGTGTCCCATCCTCTATCTTTTGCATAATTCAGTCCTTTTGTAATAACATCATTAGTTCCGATGTCCTGTTGCTCCTATATTTAAAGGATTATATGCATTTATACCAAGTTGTGGTTCTAATCCACCTTCTTGTTTTAGTTTAGTTGCAAGTTCTAAAAGGTCAATATCAACTTCTCTAGAAACATTATATACTGCTCCTTCTCTTCCTGCATTTTTGGTTCCTGCAAGAACTGCTGCAACAATCTCTTTACTTCTTGCTTCACTAAACTTATTGCTTCCTTGTAATGACATAAATGTAAATATATTATTTTCATTTAAATATGTTCTAGGATCCATCATATATTTAATTGCATTTAATGATGGTGCTTGCCATCTTTTTGATGCTGTATTTGCATCAAATCCTATATGTGCTCTTGCAGGATCAATCCATGCATCTGAAAAATATTTTCCCCCATAACTTTCTATTAAATTTATAGGTGCATAACTATTGTTAAGTCCTCTTCCTTCTCCAAACTGTGCTCTTGTCATTTGTTCAAAAGTATATCCTGTGTTTATAAACTCAAACTTCCAGTTAGGATGTTTTCTTTTAAGTTCATCAACTTTTCTTGCTATACTTGGATAAAATGCTCTAACTCTTTCTAAGTCTCTTGTAGACTCTCTAGGACTTAATCTTTCTGCTGCATGAGCTATATATATATTTGCCCCCATTGATAATAACATCACTATTAGTGTTATTATTGTTATTATTTTCAATATTACTGCTTTCATTTTTTATTCTTTTTCAAGCTTTACTACTACTTTTTTACCTTTCTTTAGTATATTGTTCCCTTCATCAAGATCTTTTTCTTCTACTAATCTCCCAACTTCTAATGCCTTTTCTCCTAAAGTTATACTATTTGAAGCTATTAGTTTTTTTATCTCTCCTCTTGATTTTCCGAAACCTGCTTTAATACACACATCAAGCATATTTTCTCCTAAGCTTACTTTTACAATTGGTAATGCTTCTGTATTTATCTTTCCTGAAAAAATTTCTTTTGCTGTATTTAAAGCCTTATCTGCTTCTTCTTTTCCATGTATTCTTTTTGTTATATCATATGCTAATTTTTCTTTTAAAACATTTGGATTTTTTTCTTCATTTAAATCTTTTTCTATTTTTTCAATATCTGTTACAGATACCATCTTATATACTTTTTCAATATCTTCATCATCAATATTTCTTAAGTATTGGAAAAATTCAAATGGTGTTAACTTTTCAGCACTTAGCCATAATGCACCTTTTTCTGTTTTTCCCATTTTCTTTCCATCTTTATTTGTAATTAACTTTACTGCAATTGCAAATACTTTTTCTTTTAATGTTTTTCTAACAAGATCAACCCCTGATATTATATTTGACCATTGATCATTTCCACCTATTTCTAATACACAATTTCTTGTTTCATATAGGTGTTTAAAGTCATTTCCTTGTACAAGCATATATCCGAAGTTCTAAGAATGTAAGTCCATCTTTTAATCTTGTCGCATAACATTCTGCTTTTGTCATCATATTTACATTGTAATGAACACCAACCTCTCTTAAAAAATCAATATATGTTCTATTATTTGTCCAATCCGCATTATTTATTACTTCAGCCTTATTTTCTCCCTCAAAATCAAGAAGTTTTTTAAGTTGTGCTGTAAGTGCTGCAACATTTTTATCTAAATCTTCTTTAGTAAGCATTTTTCTAAGTTCTGTTCTACCGTGATGGATCTCCTATTCCACCTGTTGCTCCACCTACTAGTATAAGTGGTTTATGTCCATATTTTTGAAGTATTCTAGCCACATTTATAGAAACTAAATGTCCAACATGTAAACTATCTGCAGTTGGGTCTATTCCTAAATAAAATGTTACCTTTTCATTTTCTAATCTTTCTATTAGATCTTCTTCAAAGATAATCTGTTCAATCATCCCTCTTTTTCTAAGTTCTTCAATAACTGTCATTATATAATCTCTCTTCCTTTACCCTTTTTTATATCATTTCCATATACATCATTTTTTATATATGTGTTCATATATCTTGTTATTTTTTCAGAACTCATTCCAAGTTCAAATACAACTTTATCAAAAGCTTCTTTTTCTTGTAATTCTTTAAATTTTAATCCATTATAATCCATAAATGAATTTAATTTTGCTATATCTTTCATATCATTTTCTTTACATGTTGTGCAAACATCATCATTTCCTAAATGAAATATCCCACATCTTAAACATTTTCTTGCTTCCATAATTCCCTCCTTATACAAGATATTCGTACTTATATATATATCATAATACCACCAAAAAAGGAATATTGTTTTCATAAATAATATATATTCCTTACTTGGTGGTAAAAATATCTTACTCACTTATAGTCAGTGATACCAATTCTTTTGTTGCAGGACATAATCCTATTATAATTTGTGAATCTTTATTTTCTTTTTTCGTAAATGTAACAACCCATATCTCATTATTGAAATTTTCTACCTTATCTAAAGAATATTTAGAGATATCTGATACCATACTACTTAAATCTAAATTACTTACTATTTGTGTTGCTATTTGTGATACTTGTTCATTTGTAAATCCTGAACTATCAACATACTTATCTTTTTTATTTACATAGTTTCTAAATTTTTTTGTTTCTGTGTTAAAATACATTCTTGCACTATCTGTTTCTACAACTGTTTCTGTAACATCTTCAGTATTTCCTTTTTCTCTTTCAACTGTCATATCACCTATATTAGTATTTCCTAATAATCTTGTAAGAAATTGATATGTTAATTGTTTTGCCTCATTTTCAGTCATAGCATTAGGACTAAGCTTTTCGTCTTCTTTTTCTTCTTTATTTTCTTGTACAGATGTATTACTATTATTCTTATTATTAGTATTGCTATTATTAGAATTATTATTATTACTACTATCTGTATTTCCTACATTTTGAGAAACATTTTCTGTATTTTGTTCTTTTTTATCAGAATTAAACGTACTATTATTTCTAACTTTTATTGCAAAGATTATAATACTAATTAATAAAATTATAACCGCTCCGAATTATAACCCATATTGCTATATTGTTTTTTTTCATCCTTACCTCTTTTTTTGTTTTTTAAAATTTTAAAAAATCTTTTTTTCATTTTTTATGTTTTTTCATTTTTTATTTCATGAAATATATTTCAAATAATTTAATATTTTATGTACACTTTTTATTATATATTTTTTCTATTCTAGCTATATTTACACATTTTAAAGTCTATTTTATAAAATTATTACCTTAAAATTTATTTTTTCAGTTTACTTTTTGGTGGAAAATGTGGATAACTATGTGGATAACTTTTATTTTTCTATATAGCTATCTTTTTCCTTTATTTAGTAGTATCTATTTAACTTTTAAAATTTATTTGCATATTTTCAAAGTTTACATTATATATTTTTTTATTTTTTATAATTTTATAAATCTTTTTAATTTATCCATAACTATTATTGCATCTTCTTTTTTATCTGCACATACTCCTATATAAAATTTTATTTTAGGTTCTGTTCCTGATGGTCTAACAGCAAGCCAGCTATCATTTTCAAGTTCATAATACATAACATTTGATTTTTGTTCTTCTATTTTTTCATAATCTCTTGTCTTTAATACTTTTACCCCTTCTATTTCTGTTATATCAGTATTTCTTAAGCTATCCATTTTTTTTGTTATTTTTTCTTTACCTTCTATACCTTTTAATACTATTGATTCTCCCTTTTCTATATAGTATCCATATTTCATATATATATCTTCTAATACATCAAATAAGTTCTTGTTTTCCTTACTATAATATGCAACTATTTCAAGCATTAACATTGATGCTACAACACCGATCTTTATCTCTTGCATGATCACCATATAGGTATCCGAAACTTTCTTCAAATCCAAATAAGAATTCTTCTTTTGGATCTTTTGAAGCACTACATAAGTTTTTAAATCCTGTTAATGTTTCATAACATTTAATTCCATATGCATTTGCTATTTTTTTTGTTAAGTTTGTTGATACAATACTTGTTGATATATAATAATTATCTTTTAATATATTTTTTTCTTTCATTTGACTTAATATATATTCAAGCATTATAACACCTATTTGATTACCTGTAAGAGCTTTAAATTTACCATCTTTTCTTATTAATATTCCGTAATCTATCACAGTCTGGGTCTGTTCCTATACAAATATCTGCTCCTTTTTCATCTGCAAGTTTTATAGCCATTTCAAATGCTTCTACATTTTCTGGATTTGGAGATGATACTGTCCCAAATACTCCATCTACTACTTGTTGTTCTTTTACTGGTATTATATTTTCATATCCAAGTTCTTTAAGAAGCCTATTTACAACTAAATCTCCTGTTCCATGAAGTGGTGTATATACAACTTTTATCTTCTTCTTTACATCTTCTATCTCTTTATCGTTTAATATCCTTGTTTTTAATATATCTAAATATCTTCTTTCTTGTTTTTCTCCTACAATTTCAAGTAATGAATTTTCACCATTAATCATATTATTAAACTCTTCTTCCGAAATCTTCTTAACACCATTAAAAATATTAGTATTATTGATATTTTCCATAACTTCATCTGCAACTTTTTTACCTATTTGAAGTCCTGTTTCATCAAAAACTTTGTATCCATTATATTCTTTAGGATTATGACTTGCTGTTATCATTATTCCCATAAATGCATTTAAATCTCTTGTTGAAAAAGATAATACAGGTACCGGTCTATATCTATCAAAAAGATATACCTTTATTCCATTTGCAATTAATACTCTTGCTGTATGTTCTGCAAACTTCCTAGAATTATTCCTTGTATCATAAAGTATTGCAACACCTCTTTTTTCCATTCCTCTTTTTAAAATATATTGTGAAATAGCTTGTGTTGCTCTAGATACTGTATATATATTCATTCTATTTTTTCCAAGTTCCATAACTCCACGTAACCCTGCTGTACCAAATTCTAGATCCATATAATATCTATCTATTATTTCTTTATCAGATAATCCTTCAAGTTCAGCCCTTTCATCATCACTAACATTTTCTATCCAATGTTTATTTATTTTTTTTAATTCATTTATATCAATATCTTCCATAACTTTTCTCCTTAAATTATTTTATCTATACTCAAATTATATTTAATACAAATCATATAGTCAAATACAAAAAAATAGCCTTAAACAATTATGTTTAAGACTATCTTTTAAATTACTACTGATTATATGTTATATTCCACAGAAGTTTTTCTATTTTTTTTTGTTTCTTCTTTTCTAAGAAAACGTAAGTACATCAACGTAGCTGTATCTGGTGAATCTTTCCCCTCTGCACTTTTGATTGGTGCAAATTCTTCATTTCTTTCAACCAAAAAAACTTTATACTTTTTAGCTAAATAAAACGCATCAAACAGTAATTTTTCTTCTTTTATGAATTTAAGTCCATTTTTTTCCTTAAATTGCTCATGATACTCTATATTAGCCTCACTAGCTCTTTTTATAAATTCCCAGCTTAAAATCTGGTTCATTATATTACTAGTCTTTAAGTAGAGTCCCTCTTCATCTCTTTTCTCTCTAAGCTCTTCGCTTATTTCAGTATACTCTATCACTGTTAACTTACTATCTCTTTCAACATAAAGCCCTACTTTTTCAGATGGATCGATTTTTTCAACAGCTTTAGCTGTTATATCATTATTTATACTACACCCTATAAAGTCGTAGTCTACTAAACTTGACAAAATATTGTCAACATTTGTTACCAAAAGATATTGAATTCCTATTTTTTCGATCACATTTTTCTCTTTTACTATAGCATTGTATAGATCCCCATGGCCAGAAGAAGCTTTTAAAATCTTCCCTTCCTTTATTATAGGTTTTCTCCTATAATCAAGTAGTGGTCTATCACTTTGTTCAAAGAAATGGACCAATTTTGGATTATATCCAAAATAATTATTTTCTTGAAAATACAAAATTGTCTCGTCATTGTTATCTGACGAGGTCATTACAAAAAGATTAATATCATTTCTAGATTTCATGATATTTTCAATGTGAATTTGAAAAATCGATTTGTTACTATCACCTAAATCTAACAGATATGTTCCCTTTGGGCCTGGATGCCCTAACCGACTTCCCTGTCCTCCAGCAAGTATTACAATCGCATACTTGCCTTCATCAGTTAATTTTTTTCCTTTTTCTAGATTTGTTCCATCTAGTTTTCCTAAATTCACTTTTCTAATCATTGCTTTCTCCTCCTAAAAATATTATTTAATTTTTTAGTATCCCTATTGTTGCACATAACTATAATAACATTTAATAGTAATTATGTCAAGTGTTTGTTCTTAAAAAATACCATAACTATGTATGGTATTAATTGTTTTACTTATTGATCTTTTGCTATTATTTATTCTTCTTACGAAGATATCTAAGATACATAAGTGTAGCAGAATCAGGAGAGTCTTTACCTTCTGCACCTTTAATAGGAGCAAACTCATCTGTTCTATCTACTCTAAATACTTCAAACGTATCTGCTTTAGGGAATGCATCAAATATGAATCTTTCCCTTTTTATAAATTCATATCCGTCTTTACTCTTGTATTGTTCATGATATGGTAAATTCATATTTGCAACTTTTTTTATAAATTCCCAGTCTACTATTTGACTCATTATATTTGATTCATTTAAATATAATCCGTCTTGATCTCTCTTATTACTTAATTCTACGGATATTTCTGTATATTCTATAACCTCTAATTTATCATCTTCATTTTTTACAAAAAGCCCTACTTTTTCATTTGGTTCTACTTTTTCAACACTTTTAACTGCAAGTTCTAAATCTTTTGACTTTCCTATAAAATCATAATCAAGTAAGTTTGATAATATATTATCTACATTTGTTATTAAAAACTTTTCTATTCCGAAGTTTTTCTACTAATTCTTTTTGATTCATCATTGCTTCATATACAGCTCCGATGTCCACTTGATGCTCTTTTTACCTTACCTTTTACTTTTAAAGATGTAACACCATCTAATTGTAATAATGGCAAATCACTTTGTATAAAAAAGTGAACTAATTCTTTTTTATGTCCAAAATAATTGTTTTCTTCAAAAAATTTTTTTGTGTCTTCTATATTTTCATTTGAACACATGATAAATACATTAACATTTTTCTTGTCTAAACTTCTCATATGTATTTCAAATATAGACATTTTTTTATCACCTAAATCTAATATATATGTTCCTTTAGGACCTGTATGTCCGAAGTCTGCTTCCGTTGTCCTCCAGCAAGTATTATTACTCCATACTTACCATCTTTAACCATTTTTTTTCCGAGTTCAATATTTCTACCATTTAGTTTTTTAGATTCTATTTTTTTCATTATACCTCTTTTCTGGTAACATTAATGGTATTATAGTTACCACACTTTTTATTATCATATTTTATTCTTTTATTTTATCTTTTGTATAATCTAAAATTTAATGTATTATTACATATTTATTTGAACTCATTATAACATATTAGAATTGTTTTTGTTATGTATTATTAAATTATTACTTATCCATTACCTCAGATATTCGTATATCTGCAATGATTGGAACTTGAAGCACTGCCGCTTTTTCCATCTCTTCTTTTAAAATATTTGCTATCTTATCTTTTATATTATTATTACATTCAACAATTATTTCATCATGTACTTGTAATAATATTTTAGCATCTAGTTTTTCTTTTTTTATTCTTTCTTCTATTTTTATCATAGCAATCTTAGTTATATCTGCCGCTGTTCCTTGTATTGGTGCATTCATTGCTATTCTTTTAGCTTGTTCTCTTATTATATAGTTTTGTGATTTAATATTTGGCACATATCTTCTTCTTCCAAATTTTGTTTCTACATATCCTTTTTCTACTGCTATATTTTTAGTATTATCCATATATTCTTTTATCTTTGGATATTTTTTCAAATAATCTTCTATATATTTTTTTGCTTCTTTTACTGTTATTCCAACATTTTCTGAAAGTCCAAAATCACTTATCCCATATATTATTCCAAAATTTACTGCTTTTGCATATCTTCTATATATATCTGTAACCTCTTCTAGTGGAATATTAAATATTGTACTTGCTGTTGTTCTATGTATATCCTTATTTTCTCTAAATGCTTGTATCATTTTTTCATCACCGAGACATATCTGCTAAAACTCTAAGTTCTATTTGCGAATAATCTGCACTTACAAAAACATTACCTTTTTCTGCTTTAAAACATTTTCTTATTATTTTTCCTTCTTCTTTTCTTGCAGGAATATTTTGCATATTAGGTTCTGTAGAACTTATTCTACCTGTTGCTGTAACTGTTTGATTAAAATTTGAATGTATTCTATTTGTTTTTTCGTTTATTTCATATATAAGTCCGTCAACATATGTGCTTATAAGTTTACTAATTTCTCTATATTCTAATATATATGATATTATCTCATGTTTATCTTCAAGTTTTTTTAATGTATCTACATCTGTAGAATATCCTGTTTTTGTTTTTCTAATAATTGGTAATCCTAATTTTTCAAAAAGTAATACTCCTATTTGTTGTACTGAATTTATATTTATTTCTTCTTCTGAATATTTTTCTATATTTTTTTGTAATTCTTGTTTTCTCTCTTCAAATATTTCCCCTGCTTTTAAAAGTTCTTCTTTATCTAAATATATTCCATAATATTGCATCTTAGCAAATAATGTTACACATGGAAGTTCAATATCATAATATAGTTTGTGCATATCTTCAAACTCTATTTTTTCTTTCAAAATATTATATATTATATATACTATATATGGTGATATATTTTTAAAGTTATTAATATCTTGTTTTTGTTTTTCTATCATATATATATTTGTATATATTTTCTTTAAGTTTTCAATAATAGTAAAATCTTTTTTAGTAAGAACTTCTCTTATTTCTTCTTCTACTTTAGATTCATTAAAGTTTTCATCACTTTCTTCATTACATACTATATATGTATTATTTAAAATATATTCAGTAGCTTTTATTATAATATCTTCTATTTCTTCATCATTCTTCCCTTTTATATTTTTAGAAATATTATTAGATATTATTAGTTTTAATAATTCTTTTTCTGAATGTATATCTTCTAAGTTTTCTAATATATCTACATTCTTTGTTATTATATTTCTTAATGTTTGAATATCTTTTCTTTGTAGTTTTAAATTTTCATATACTCTTTTTTTAATATTATCTATATAATCAAAAGTATCTTCTATTTCCTTACTATAATCTTCTTCTATTTCTCTTAAATATGTTTGTTTTAATCCATATTGCCCGTATTTCACTATTTAAAATATAACTTGCTATTTTAGTATCAAATATTAGGTTTTTAAAATCATTTCCTTTTTCTAAAATTTCTACAATTCCCTCTTTTATACCATGTGAAACTTTTTCTATTTCTTCATTTTTAAATATATCTTTTATTATCCTATCATCAATACCTAATGTATATATATATCCCTTTTTGTTATTTTTATCTACAAACATTATAGTTATATTTTCTGATATTTCTTTTGTTACCCTATTTTTATACTCTTCTTGTATAATATTTTCTAAAAAGTCTTCTTTTAATATATATTTTTTTATATATTTATCAACTATATCTTCATTACTATTTTCTTTTTCATCATAATCTTTAATTCCTAGTTTTTCTCTAGAATTATTATATACATAGATTTTATTTTCATATTTATCTATATTTTTTATACATTGTTTTAACTTCTCTAATATTTCTTCTTTTTTTGTATCATTATATGAATATATTTCTAAATCAAGTGTTATATCTTCTCTTATCTTTTTAATCTTATCTTCTAATATTTGTTTTTCTTTTTTATAATCATTTCTACTATTTCTTATAGCTTCTTCTTTTTTCTTACTCTTAACATCTGTTTTCAATATATCTTCTATAGAATAATTTTCATTTTCTTCAATCTTATTTGTATCTTCTGCTTTTTTTATTTCAATATCTTTAAATTTATCTAAAAACTTATTAAAACTTAATTTTTTTAAATATGAAAATGCTTCTTCTGTTCTCCAATCAGTATATTTAATACTGTCTATATTTATTCCTAAATCTTTTTCATAATCATATTCAATATCTATTCTACCTAAATCTCTTGAAACATATGCCATTTCTTTATCTTGTATAAGCTTATTTAAAGTTGCTTTTGCAATTTCTTTTCCATCACTATTTTCTATATATTCATATATTTTTTCTAAATTTTCAAATTGTATTATTAGTTTTAATGCAGTCTTTTCTCCAATTCCTTTTACTCCTGGAATATTATCAGATGCATCACCCATAAGTGCTTTTACTTCTATAAGTTTTTCTGGTGTTAATCCATATTCTTCATTAATCTTATAATTATCATATATTATATATTCTGTTTTCCCCATTATAGTCTTAGGATAACGTATGTTTACATTCATATCTACTAACTGAAAATAGTCTCTATCTCCTGTTAATATTATAATCTTATTTCCTTTTTTTCCTTCTTTTTTAGCTATTGCTCCTAAAATATCATCTGCTTCTATTCCATCTTTTTGAACTATAGGAATATTCATCATTCTTAATAATTCTTTTATTATAGGGAACTGCATTGTTAAATCTTCTGGAGTTTTGTGTCTTCCTGCCTTGTATTCACTAAATATTTTTGTTCTTTTTTCAGAACTAGAAATATCAAATGCTACAATTATCTTATCTGGATTTTCTTCTTCAATAGTTTTAAACATTATCTGAAAAAAACCATATACTGCATTTGTGCTTATACCTGTAGGTGTTTTCATCATTCTTCCCATAGTTGCATAAAATGCCCTATTTGCCATACTATTTCCATCTATTAATAATATTTTTTTACTCATTTTCTTATCCCCTATTATCCTAACCTTATATTATCTTATTTCTAATTATTCTACACTTAAAAACTCTAAAATTTTACTATTATAGTTATTATCTTTTAACATTTTAACAAAAATTTCCTTACACAAATATGTATCATAATCACTTCTATGTGTAGAAAGTTCATCTACTTCTATACCATAATATTTTGCTGTTTCATTTAATTTAGGCCACTTATACTTACCATATTTACCTTCAATTTTTAAATTCTCCACATTTTCATTCATTGTACAAAATTTTTTCATATATGGTATATTTAAAAACTGACTATCAAAAGATATATTGTGTGCCACAAAATGTTTTACCCCATCACAAAAATCTTCAAAATCATAATCTTCTTGAAAGTATTTTGAATAATTTCTATCTTTTCTTAATATTGATATATTTTCATCTGTTAATCCATTAACTCTTATAGCTCCAAAATTAATTTTTTCACCTGGATTCCTGTAATAATATCTATCAAATTTGCCTATTTCACGTACACTTAAATTTGCAATATCAACTTCCAGTTTTATAGCAGATATTGAAAGTACAGAACAGTCTTTTATACCATTTGTTTCCAAATCAAATACTATTATTTTTCTCATTAACTCTTCCTTTATTCTTTTTTATTTTATTAATATATATTTTTTTCTTCTTTATTTTTTAATTTTTAATATTTAGTATTTATTACTTAGTATTTTTCATCAATAATTTTTTTAGCTTTTTCAACTCCAAACATACACAATGTTCCTATTATATATCCAAGAGTTAATCCTGCTATAACATCACTTAAATAATGTACTCCCATATATAGTCTTGTACTTGCAATAACAATTGAAAATAATACAAGTAATGTTACTAAAATATATTTAAGTACTCTATTCATATCACTTATAATCACAAAATATATTAATATTGTTACCATTGTAGCTATACCTATTGAATGTCCACTTGGAAAACTTTTACCTGTTTCTACCATTATTTCTGGAAAAGCATTAGGTCTTGGTCTACTAACCAAAAATTTTATAACAGTCTTAGTTACAACTGCTATTCCTAATGTTATTGGTACTGAAAGTGCTACAGCATATCCTGTAATTCTAGCCTTAAACATTGATATATCTTCTTCTTTATGTAATTTTTTCTTTTTACTTTTCTTCATGTAATATATCATAATTATAATCATTGTTATAATCGTAAAAGCTATTACACCTTTTTTTCCTCCAAATTCTGTTAAAAATTTAGCTATTTTAGTATTTTGTTCTGTATGAAATGTTTTTGCAAGTTCTATTATATTATTATCTAATATTTGTATTTTATCTATCATCATTATTTCCTTTCTATTCCTAAATATTCATAAGCCTTATCTGTTATAATTCTTCCTCTTAATGTTCTACCTATAAACCCTAGCTGTAATAGGTATGGCTCATATACATCTTCTATTGTATCTCTTTCTTCTCCGAAGTGTTGTTGCTAATGCTTCAATTCCAACAGGCCCGCCCCTTATATATATCAATTATTGTATTTAATATTTTTCTGTCTATATTATCAAGCCCTATTTTATCTATTTCAAGCTTACCTAATGCTAAATTTGCTATTTCTTCTGATATATTCGAATTATTTAAAACTGTTGCATAATCTGCCACTCTTTTAAGAAGCCTATTTGCTATTCTAGGTGTTCCTCTAGATCTTCCTGCAATTTCTATCGATGCCTCTTTATCTATTATAACTCCGAAGTATATCTGCACTTCTTCTAATTATCATATCAAGTTCATCTTTAGTATATAATTCTAATTTTTCAATTATTCCGGAATCTATCTCTAAGTGGGCTTGATAACATTCCTGCTCTTGTTGTAGCTCCTACTAAAGTAAACTTTGGCAGATCTAAACGTATTGATCTTGCACTTGGCCCCTTCCCTATAATTATATCTAGACTGTAGTCTTCTAAAGCTGGATATAATATTTCTTCTACAGACTTATTCATTCTATGTATTTCGTCTATAAACAGGACATCTCCTTCTGAAAGGTTTGTAAGTATTGCTGCTAAATCACCCGCCTTTTCTATAGCAGGCCCTGATGTTATTTTTATACTACCATTCATTTCATTTGCTATTATATTTGAAAGTGTTGTTTTTCCGAAGTCCTGGTGCACCATATAATAATACATGATCTAAACACTTATTTCTTTTCTTTGCAGCTTCAATATATATTTTCATATTTTCTTTAACTTTTGTTTGTCCAATATATTCATTTAAAGTTTTAGGCCTTAAAGTTATCTCTTCTATTTCCTCTTCTATATTTGCTGTTTCTAACTCAAAAATATTTTCTTTTTCCATTTCTACCTTTCTATTATATTAACTTAACATATCTTTCTTCTAAAGTTTCTTCAAATAATATTGTACTATCACCATTATTTGTTATATTCTCAATTTCTACTCTCTTTTTCAATATATCATATATATTATATGATATATATATTTCTACTTCCACTTTTTCAGTATATTTTTCAGATATAATCCCTATATATATCTCTTCTTCAAATACTTTCCTTCCTATCTCCTCTATAATTCTTTTTACTCTAGATATATTATCATATGAATATGATAATATAATTTTTCTTACCCCGTATATATTTAACTATATCTGAACTTGCTATTACCTCTTTTGCACTCTCTGTATATGCTTTTACAAGTCCACCTGTTCCTAATAATATACCTCCAAAATATCTTACAACAATTATACATGTATTATTTAAATTATTACCTAATATACATTTTAATATAGGGAATCCTGAAGTTCTTGCAGGCTCTCCATCATCATCACAAAATTCTTCTTCCCCAATCTTATATGCTAAGACATAATGTGTTGCATTTGGATATTTAATCATAACTTCTTCTTTAAATTTAAATACTTCTTCCCTATTTTCTACTTTTCTAATTATACCTATAAATATTGACTTATTCACAACTATTTTAGCTTCGTTTTCACTACTTACAGATAATATTAAATTTTCTTTCTTATCTATCATCATTTTTCCTCATATATAAAATATTTCATTATACTATAATATACATATATATAACTTAAAATTTTAATTCTTAATCTTTAATATAATATCACACTAATATACTAGTTATATCATAAATCAACTATTATATTAAGAATATATACAAAAAAAGAGAATTTGCATAAAGCAAACTCCCCATTTCAGATATATATAATATATTATACTGCTTCTTCTAAATCTATTGTATTAGAATTAAAAGCATCTTTTTTTGTTTTAACAAATACTTTTCCTCCACGTATATATGCCTCAACAAAGTCAATTCTCCATCTTATTTTCTTCCTAATCCTTGTAGTTATATACCATCTTGCTACAGAGAACACGCTTCTTTCAAAACATTTAAATAATGGATTTACTCTTTTTGCAAAATTCTTATTATAATTTTCTGCAATTACAACAAAAACTAGTTCCCCTGTAGTTATATCTGTATATATATAATCAACATATCCATGATCTGTTTGAAAATATGATGCTTGCATTGAATAACCTTCTTTCAACATTTTGGTATTTACTATACTTCTAATAGTATAAATATTTGTTCTTTTTCTTCCCATTTATCTTTTTCCTCTTATATTTTATATATTTATTATTTAATTTAAAAGATTCACAGTATATATATTACTTGGTTTGTATTTGAATAATACTAGAAAAAAATTTTAACATAAGTAACCTTGATAATTACTTGAATCAAAAAAACAGTTAAACTATAATTTATTATAAGTAATAACTGAATTAATATTATTAAATAATATAATACTATTATACATATATAAATTAATTATGTCAAGTCTTTTTTAAAAATTTTTGATTATTAAAAAAACACATAATAATATAATTATTAATATGTGTTTAAATATATGGCAGGAGCAGAAGGAATTGAACCCTCACCAAAGGTTTTGGAGACCCCTATTCTACCATTAAACTATGCTCCTAAATAAAAAATGTACATAAAAATAGATATGTACATAAAATATGGCGCCTCTTGTAGGACTCGAACCTACGACCTAACGGTTAACAGCCGTGCGC
>ERZ773267.131-NODE-131-length-56045-cov-8.322897_pt1 | contig 56045 bp, 70 predicted proteins | sample MGYA00511959_ERZ773267 | MGnify/ENA primary metagenome ERZ773267 (study PRJEB29015, sample SAMEA2738165) | human oral metagenome | biome: human oral; feature: human-associated habitat; material: saliva | place: China | collected 2240 ...
AAACCGCCAGCAAACGCCAGCGGTTCATAGGTATAATTAATTTGTCTTTCTATTTATATTTTATTTATCTGTGATAGTAATTAAACCATCAGGTTCAACTGTGAATGCTGGTTTTTCATCCAAGCGACCATCAGGAAGAAGTAGGTACCAACCGTCATTGTACTTAATAAAGGTATCGGACTTCATGTCACCATTGACTGCGTCACAGTAATACCAATTATCATAATACTTGATCCAGCCTTTCTGCATAGATCCGTCGCGATTGAAGTAGTACCATTTATCAGCGATTTTCTTCCAAGACGTAGCCATATAGCCGTCTTTGTCAAACCAATACCAATTTCCATCAGTATGCTTCAACCATTTGTCAGCGTACATATAGCCTGACTCATCGAAGTAGAACCATGATTTGTTTTCTTCGATATATTCGAACTGTCCTTTTGGATAAGTTCCATTAGTTCGAGCGTACCAGAATCCGTCATCATCTTTTTGCCATCCACGTTTAGGTTCAACTGGTTTCGCATTTGCGTTAGTTAAACGATAAACATAGAAATAAGGACGACCTGCAGCTAGCCAGCGCTCATCGTGATCATTTATGGTGATACCGTTATATGCGTAGTTACAGTGAATGATATTGTCACTGTCTACAAACATACCTGTATGACCGCCCGCTCCTGCAGAATATCCACGGCGTCCCCAAATGAAGATGTCGCCACGTTTAGCATCCCATGGAGTATTTTCCGAAATAAGTTCGAATCCGTTATTAAGAAGCCAGTCATGTTCGTATTCAGTATTTACTGCCCATCCAGCAGATACTGCTCCACCTGAGCGTAGAGCGTAGTAGATAGATGAAGAACAGTCATATCCGTCAGTACCGTCACGGTAATCCATACTATAATACACTTTTCCTTTTCGGGCTTGCATCCAAGCAATAGCGTTTTCAATATTTACTGCCATATTTAATTACCTCCGGCTTCTTTCTTAAAGTCATTCGGGTTGAGGTGAACGACGTCTTGCCACTTTAAAATTTCTACGATCCCGTTCCTGTGGTATTCTGAGAACATTTTGTAGATATCTTCAGTTCCTTTAGGGATTGTAAGTGGCTTATTTATAGTAACCATAGCATAGTCACCTTCCCAGCCCTCAGCTTCGTAATTTGGAATTTGAAGTTTGAGTTGTTGACCAGGGAAATATGACTTACCAATTTCACCTTCTTCAAGGTATTGGATAAGAGTTGCAAATTGGTTATCATAAATAAATGGAGAGCGCAAGTTGACATCTAACAAAGTAGACATCAACGTGTGATCATTACGGTGTTGAAGATCTTGAATAAGATACTTACCAATTTCTTCGTCAGTTTGTTGCTTCATATCTTCTGTTAAGACATAAGGATATTCGTAGCGGAAATATGGATTGTTATCCACAACTGCTACTTTAATCCCTTCTTCATCTTCGAAGCGTTCTAGTTTAAACATAAATTAAACTCCTTTCATTATGGTAAAACGCCAGGCCAAGGTTCATTTGTTAGGTAAGAGATTGAACTTACACGGATATCTCCGATATCTCTATTAGTTGGTACAGGGTCTGTAAACTGGAAGCGTAGCATATGGCTATCTCCATTACCTCCGAGATACCATGTACCATAGGACACACCTTTATCATTATAAATGTTTCCTATTAAAGACCCTTCAGAACGAAAACCGACAGGGACTCCGCCTAAAGGTAAAATGTAACAATTTTTTTCTCTATCGCTACCCTGAGCGCTATATCCTTCACCATCTCGACGAACGATACCAAACCAACCCCAAGAAAGACCACCAAATTGGTAAGTAACTAAATCATTTTTTCGTCTAATTTTCAAGAATGAGTTTCCGAGTTTAGATTTAACATTTTTTAAAGTTATCCAACCTGTGTCACCAGTCAAGACTTCCCAGCCTTGAGCGTCATTTCCACGGCGTTTTATCCACTTGAAAGCGCCATTTGTTGCGTTGGTATCGACATAAGTCGTGCCGACTGGTGCTGTGACTCTTCCATTTGGCATACCAGTACCGCGGATTTCATATTCATTAGCCGGTGCTGTGGCAGACGACTGACTTGGTAGGGTTACACTTCCACCACCGTCAGATAAGGTAAGTATGTTTCCGGCTAAAGATAGCTTTTGAGGAATACCTACACCGTCACGTCCGTTTTCGCCTTTTGGTCCAGTCAACCCGATTGGTCCTTGTGGTCCAGCAGGTCCTACATCACCTTTTGGTCCCGGTTCTCCTCTTTGACCGTCTTCACCTTTAGGTCCAGGTTGACCGTCTTGACCTCGTTCACCTTGCGGTCCTGGAGGCCCCATAGGTCCAGTCTGTCCGATTGGTCCGGGTTCACCTCGTTCACCTTTTTGTCCGTCTTGTCCACGTTCTCCAGGTAGACCTTGTAAACCTTGAGGACCGGTAGGTCCAATAGGTCCTTGTAAGCCGTCATCTCCTTTTGGACCTGCGTCTCCTTTAGGCCCAATAGGTCCTTGAATACCTTGTAAACCTTGCTGACCGGTTTCCCCTCGGGGTCCTTGTTCGCCAGTCAATCCTTGCGGTCCTTGTGGTCCGATTGGTCCACGTTCGCCAGTTTCTCCTTTAGGCCCTGGCTGACCAGTAGGTCCTTGTGGACCAGGAGGCCCTTGCAGACCTTGGAGCCCGTCAGCTCCTTTAGGTCCGGTATCACCTTGAGGACCACGCTCTCCAGAGTCCCCCTTAGGTCCTGGTGGACCAATAGGACCTTGAGGACCTGTTTCTCCTGGTACACCTTGAGGACCTGGTTCACCACGGTCGCCCTTCGGTCCAGGGGTGAGTGAAATGTTTCGGAGCTCTTCCTTGGTAGCAAGATGACTCGTGTCCGGTTCAGGTCTGGCTTCTAATAAAGCTAGCCGTTTTAAGACTTCCGAATCGTCATACGTTGCGCCTTCGACATGAATATTCTTAATAGCTTCTGCTAGTTCAGCTTTTGTTACAATATCAGTCAAGGCTACAATGCGCTTAGTTTCCTTTTCAATAACAGGAGCACCGTCGAGCTTGTCAATTTGTGATACACGAACACCGAACGAGAATCTAAATACGTCAGCAGATTGTAAGTCCTTTTCAGCGTAGACAAAACCTGTGACAATTTCATCAGTAGTGATCATTGATGTATCAAAAGGAATAGACGCGATATTATGTTCAACTGTTCCAGCGACTTCTAAAAATCTATTAGTTGTCTTAAAGTGGAACAAGACTATCACTTTACTAGCTTCGACATTATTTAATGTCAGTTCAATAAATGCGTTACCTTTGTCGTGAGAGTAAAATTCTTCTCTTACTCTATCCACCGTATCTCGAACACAACTACCAATGGTCGTGTCTCGTTTTATAACTTTTTTCAAATTCTAACCTCCCTTCTAATAAAGAATAAAGAGAACCCAGAAGGTTCTCTTGGGCTATTCTTTAGTCCAGGCGTCATTCATCTGCTTGACAGCTGATTCGACGAATGTATCAAGGTCTTGATCCGTCATATGAATATTATACTTAGTTAGTTCTTCACGGATTTTAGTTCGCGCCTGTTCTAGTTTATCCTGACCTTTATAGCCGGTCTGAGTTGATACTTGTTCAACTGCGTTAACTGCATTTCGAGCTAAAATCTCAACGATTTTAACAGTCTGCTCTCCGCCCTTTTTCACTAGATATTCCTTAATTGATTTAACGGCAATTCCAGCTAAAAGGACGAAAATGCTAATCGCCGTGTTGATGATAATTTCGTTAATTTGTTCCATAGTCTATTCTCCCATATTATTATCGTATTCCTCTTTAATAGGAATTTCTTTGTACTTATCGAATAACGTTTCGACCTCTCCGTTACCTCCAAGGTTCTTATAACTTTCGAACAAAATAGATAACTCTCTAAAATGGTCAATAGTTGTATAGCCTTTCATAATCTCGTATTTAAGGTCATGATATAGACGATAGCGTTGAATCTTTCTAGTACCGTCTTGTATAACGTCATTTTGATGATTGATGTCTGCGGTTGTACGATCAATACCATCTACTTGATCTTTAAGAGTAGATAACGTAGTCGAGATACCCTTTAAGACTTTTTTATTTTCAGCGGACTTCCACTCAAATAACTTATTCAGTAAGATAGTAAGAATCCCACTAAAAGCTGTAATAATTGTAGTTAGGACCGCCGTATCTTTCAACCATAGTGGCATATCCTAGCTCCTCCTATCCAGTTTGTTTATTAGAGTCTTCTTTGTTTAACTCTTCTAGAATTTCGTCTTCAATTTCGTACCGAGTTTGTTGAAGTTTTTGCTCGTCGGTTCGAAGTTCTCTACGATGACTAGCATAAAGATCTGGGTCATGTAGGGTCTCGGAAACTGTCGAAACGGCGTTGGCATTGGTGTTAATAATTGTAGTTTTAACAAGTCTCTTTTCACCCTCATGGGTAACTGAGAACTCTGCTACAATTTGTCGTGATTTGTTAAGTTCCAGCATCATAATCACCTCCTTTCTAATAATTATTATAACATTTTTTAAATGCTTATTAAATAACGAATGAAATATTATCTAAGTTCAACCATTTATTATCTACATTGGACTTCACTACTAACCTACCGTCTGTGTTTAGTCCAAGGATCGCTAAACCGAAGTCATTATTTAAGGCTTGTAGGTATATCAGTTTTGAAGGTCGAAACTCCGGATCAAGGACAGCAATAACAGTTTCTTTTTCAGTACCACCTTTCCAAATATTACCTTTTAGATACACTACACCTTCCATCGTCTTACAAATATAGGCGTCACCATAAGAAGAATAATGATTCCATCCACCTTGTAGCACTATCTTTCGCCAAGTTGGACGAGTAATGTCGTCCTTGAACATAAACTCTTTCCACGGTTTTGGATTAAATCTACTAGTACTATCAGAAGTTCTAAGAAATGTACGTCCGGTAGACATTGATGTAAAAATCTGAACTATTTTCCAGCTATCGACCCAAAAGTTCCGAAGGAGTCCCCAATGACCGCCTTGACCTGTAGGATTGTCTGCGTACCTACCATTTCTCCATCCAAACTCAGTTCTCTGTAAGTCCCAAGGAGCGTCCCCCTGAGCTGATCCTCTACCTACACTTCCATCCGGATTTGTTATTGGGAAGTGCTGAATAGGATTTCCATTTACTAAGACTTGACCTTTAGCATTAAGGTTACCGTTTGCATAGATGTCACCTTTTGCGTCAATTGAACCCGGTTTTCCTTGCTCTACAATCTTACCGACTCCTAAACGTCCATCCTTATCGTAATGAAGAATTACCGACTCAGTAGCTGCAGTTGCTACAAACTCAGTAGAAGTAAATCGATCTTCTATTTTAGCCTTTACGACATACGACTTATCTGGTGGATAATTACCTGTCAAGTTAGCAGAAGAGTTAGTTAGTAAGGAAAGGGTAGTAAAGGTAGCTGATGCTTCTCCTCTATCTTCCACAAAGTTAGTAGAGTTCAGCGGTGCTACTGAGAATGTAATCTTCATGAAATTCTTCTGACTACCGTTTATAACGACAGGAGCAATTTTAGCATTTCTTAGTACCTGCAATGTAGATGGATTCTGTCTTGTACGCTGTACTGAAAAATTGATAGAAGGTCCATAATACTCTACAACTTTGATAGGTACCTCTTCTACCACAGATTTAATTCCTCGGGTGTCCTCTACCCAAGCTCTTACAGTAGCAGGCCCATTAAAGTTCATGATCCCTAATTTACCGCCGTTTTCATTGACCACTTGATTCTTGCCTACAATTTCAGCGTGAAAGGTCTGTATAGTAGATCCATAAATCCCGCTAGCATTGCCAAAATTGACTTGAATATTGGACAAGATTTGAAGAAATTCGTTTCCTGCTAAAACTGAACGTGTAGAAGTGGTAGTGTCTATTAAGGAAATTCCTGACAATATAGGTCTAACAGTATCAGGAATATTAAAAGCCCAACCATTAGAATATAGGTCACTTCCTACCTGAGTGCTTCCGTTATATGTTCGAATACAGATATCTAACGTTCCTGAACGAGATTTAGGTAACCTTCTAGCTAAATCTAGGGAAGGAGTGAACGTTACTCTAGATCTATAATTTTTACCTAAATCTATCCAGTCACTACCGAAAACTCTATACCATACTTGGTGAGTGAACGAATCTCCTTTCCTATTTAGAACAATGGTATGAGGGCTACCTAAATTTCGATCTCCTTCGAATGCTAGAATACCACTAGACCTAGGTATATTGTTCAATGTATACTTATTGGAAATAGTAATATTTCCATGAAACCCGCTATTAGGGTCAAATGAAGCCCAAACGTCTATAGTCTTAGTTCCGTCGCTGTCATGAGGAACAGTGATTTCTCCACTAGCGAGAGTGAATTCTTCTCCACTAGTTTCAAAATCAAGATAGCTATCATATACATAAGCATTATTCAACCATACTTTTAAACGACTAATCTTTCCATAGGTAAGGGTTCTAACTGATCCTTCACGGTCTAAAGTAGCACGCCACTTGACTTTTGAAGAGTTACTAGTAACGTCCTGACTGACTTGATCTACGTAAAGATGCAAGTAAAGAAACCCAGATGAGTTGCTATAGTGTGTCATTTCTTCCTCCTTATCCCACATACCGGATCACGTTCATGTCCGGATTAAATGAATATTGTTCAGTTCTAAAACGTCCGACTTGTATAGACTGAGTAAAGATCCCGTTATCGATATGAATGACCCCTTGTGTAAGGTACATGACTTCCTTACCTGCGGAGAACATAGAGATTCGGTCACTTGATACCTTAATGGTAGAGCTACCGTCATTCTTACCAATAATCAATCCCTCATTAGATGAACTCATGTAACTATCTACGAATTTTTTCAGTTCTCGTAGACCGCCAAGTTCTTGAATAGTGGATTCAATTCGACTAGCTGCTAAGATAAGGTCGGCTTCTGATTGTTTAATAGCGTCCTCGTTAGCTTTTATTCGACCATTATAAGCCTTTTCTAAATCACTTAGCTGTTCCATAGTAGCCTTAGCCTTTAACTCCACTTCATGCAATTGAGCCTTTTCAGTTAAGGCTGCCAACTGAGCTGCTGTGAGCTTATGGTCAGCTTTTGCTTTAACCATTGCCTGAATATCGTCATCCGATAGTTTAAAATCGGAAGGAACATTACCTATCTCTAACTGAGCATTAGTGACATAAAGATCCGCTATCGCATTGTACCCTACAAATATCATTACATTAAGGTAGTCGAACGGAGTTTTAGCCTTAGTGGCTAATGCGAACCTTGAGTAAGAATCAGTAATATCTAAAGCAGAAATGTCTAGAAACGTCTGGTCAGCAATTTTACCCTTATGTATAAAGTGAATCCCTAAATGAGCTGATTGAGGTATATCATTTTTAGCAAAGTAGGCCGAAAGCACCAACGGAGTACCCGCCTCTCCAGGTAACTGCACTACTTGTTGAAGACCTGTCCACTGAGGGATAATAGCTTTATCTCTACTATACATACGAACACCGGGAAGTTTTTTATTTAATTTAGATTGCTCGTAATTATAGACAAGAGGTTGAGCATAACTTAATGACCAAGCACCTGAGTCTAAAGTGAAGTTACCATTTTTAATATAGTTTCGTCCGCCTATTTCTACAGTACCTATTCTGTCGTACCAAGTATACCTTGTAGGGTCCTTACTATCCGTCGGTACAAAGTCTGTATAATACCCCATATATTTTTGGTTACGATCGATTAAACTAAATTCAGTTCGACCGTCTGCACTAGCTGCGTATGCTATATGGAAATATGACGTCTTACCGTCAGCACCAGGCTTTCCTGGTATCCCTTGCGCACCGTCACTACCCTTCCATTTCGTCCAACGATAAGCTGCTGGATCCTTAGAATGTTCAGGGCTAAAATCCTGATACTGTCCAATATACGCTCGACCTTGATCTGTATGACTAAATCCTTCACCGTTAGGACTATCTGAAAACGCGATATGGGTATATTGAGACTTTCCGTCTTTACCCGGCGCTCCTGCAATACCTCGTTCACCTTGAGGACCTTGTAGTCCAGAAATCCCACGAGGACCTGGTTCCCCCTTAGGACCTTGTTCTCCTATACGAGCTACAGAATAACCTGTCTCTGAACTTTTGTCCGTATAACGCCAGACAGTTCTTGTCCAAAGGTACTGACCTTGAGGGACGTTTGGTACCTGTGTAGACCACCCTGACGTTGGAGGTACTGTACCAGATCTATTACCTGCGTACATGATTTCAGTCGAAGCTATACCTACTCCGTCCTTACCTGCTATCCCATCTTTACCGGTATTACCGTCTTGAGGAATGTAGGCAACGGAGTAACCAGTTTCATGCGCCCCGTCAGTATAACGCCAAAATGTTCTAGTCCATAAGTAACGTCCTTTAATTAGTTCAGGAACTTGTTCACTCCAGCCACTATCAGGTTGACGAGTACCTGAAACTGATATGGCGTAAGTAATAGAAGTATCAGCTATACCTACCCCGTTTTTACCAGGTACACCGTCCACCCCGTCACGTCCCGGAGTACCTGGATCACCTGCAGGTCCTTGTGGTCCTTGTAACCTTACCCAAGTGAAGTCATCTGGTACTAATTCCTTTTCACTCTTATTAGTATTAAGTACCCCAATATATTTACCGGACTCTGAGTTAAAATTAGTTCCTAAAATATCATCTGCGTACCTAATAGCTACGTGAGATTCAGTTTCTATTTCCCCGGATAGTACCCCGTCTCCATCCTCGTTCAGCAGGTCCATTAGATCCCGTCTAGGGTCTTGGAAAATAATAACTGACTGAGACAAGTCGTCGTAGTCAATTTTTCGAGAAGAAATTTTGCGCCATTCAACAACATTATAATGATCATCAACAATCAACTGAGAATGATGTAGGTCTGGAACTTTGTCATAAAGTACAGCAGATGCTTCATACCCAATTAAAGGTCGACAGTAGATGTCTAAATAGGCTCTAGCTGCGCTAAGTAAATGCTCTTTAATCTTATAACGCTCATCGCTTTTAGACTTAGCAATGTAACGAGGTCGCATTTGACGTTCAGTAAACCATGAAACGTCAATTAGGTAGTCACTTCCATTATTGATAGAAGCGAATGTTAAAGGCTCCTGACTCCCCTCATCCTTCTTACCTGTCAACTTAAAGGCGGTGCAAAGGTTACGAGAGTCTTCTTGCCTAGTAACGTATTTCAAATTTTCTTCAACAACTAATGGAAATTCTACTTTGGTCTCTGTATATGGTTGTAGAAATACTACTGTTCGAACTATTCGAACTTCTTGCTCCAACACTTCTTCATAGCCGAAAGTGATCTCTAAATTGTACTGCTTTGCTAAATAGCGTAGATGCCATAGCATAGAGTTCTCATGAGCTGTGATACTTCGAACTTGTTTATTCGCTCCATCAGGTGGACATACAAGTCGAACCCACTTACCTGCGTCTTGGATAATTTCTTTCGCTACCTCTCCTACGGTAGTAGCTACACGCTTTATAGACTTTGGTAGTCCTTCAGCAAGTTCGTACCATAAGGCGTAGCAAGTAAACTTAGTAAGACCTTTAGCATCCTCCACGTCTTGGGCGTATTTAATACGGAACCATCTACCACCAAATCTAACAATATTTTCGACTTTTAAATGCTGATAAATGGAAGATGTTTCAATACTTTCGAATGAGAATACTTCCTTACCTCTAGCACGGGTTACGATTTCATCGTCATACATTTTACTGAAGATTTCAACGCTGGCTCCGAGTAGATTATAGTTTTGATCGTAAACATAAACAATATCGTCCGGAATAGGACTCATTATTAAACCGTTATCTATCATGAAATTTCCTCTCTAATAATATGATGGACTTAGGAACATTTCTACCGTAACGGGTAAAGCATTAGTCCATGAAGCCGTATCACTAGCACGGTACTGAATTTCGATAGTACTCTCTCCAGTAGGTACCTTGAAGAAAGCTCCTCTTTTAATATACCTAAATATATTCGTTACTTGACGACTCGACTGTATCTCAATAAGTTCGAAAGTCCCTAAATTAAGCATAATAACTGAACCAGTTTCCATAAGAACTGAGTTAGTACCGAACTCAACAAACTTTCCTGAACTCTTTTCCTCAATACGGAAGTACCCGTTCACTCGACTATTAGCTCTTAATTCAATTCGAACTTGACGAGTAGGTCTTCCAGGGTTTGGAAGTTTACTTCCACCGTCGCTCGAATTAAAATTATAAGTCCTTCGAATGACTGAATTAGTGTACTCATAGGCGTCTTTGAATTGAATACCAATTTTGATAATCAATGTAGCTTCACCTAGAGTAGGAACTTCTGTCAGTTTTCCATGTTCACTCTCTCCTAAAAACTTACCCAACCTATAAAAGTCCGGATCCTCTTTAGTTGAAATTCGCCAAAATGATTTTGATCGAATGAACTGTTTAAATTCTCTATATTTAGCATTTACATATTTTTCCGATATGCCTTTGAACATAACAGTGACACTCCCTGTCAGTCCGGATAGAGCAGTAGACGGAGAATCTAATACTCCGTCTATCCCCTCTGGGTTTTTAAACCCTGAATCCTTAAATCCTGCCAAGGTAAGTCCTGTATAGTCCAGCACGGTCGCTCCTTTAGTAGCTAAATCAATTCCATCTACTAATAGCGTCTGTCTGTTAGCCATACTAACCTCCTCTATGGTGTTACAATGTTACCGAAACTTGATAAAGTATCTTTACTCTTATTATACAGCCCTCTTGAGAGTTTGTCAATGTCGTCGTTATTTCTTACAACGATAGTCCCAATAGAGATTGTCGTTTGTTCTTTACCTCTAGAAGTTCCACTTCCTTGAGGTCTGTCAGCGTCCTTATCCTTATTACCGTATAGGTCTACATTAGGAGTTCTTACTGCGTCTAATACATTACCAAATCCTGGGTTAGGTAGTTCACTAGGCATCTCGTCTACAATTTGCTCGAACACGTCTTTGACCTTCTGAACTACTCCATTCTCTTGGATGTTCATCTTCACGTTACTTAGTGCGTCAGTAACTGTTTCAGCCATTTCTCTAGCCTTGTCACGAGTAGTTCGAATCATATTACCGATACCGTTTACGAAACCTTCACCAGTGTAAACACCCATCTTCTCCATTACACGAGATGGTGAGTGGATACCAAGGAAACCTTTAACGGCGTTCAATGCACTTCTAGCCATATTAGCCGCAGCGTTTACTGCTGAACTTACCATTGACCCAATACCGTTAATGAATCCGCGAACTAAGTTGACCCCAGCACTTGCCATCTGTCCAGCGAATCCAGTGACACGAGAGATCATTGAACTTCCCATGGATGCAATCTTACCGATTACGGAACCAACCATAGATCCAATACCACTAGCAAGGTTTCGAATAAGGTTTGCTCCTCCAGATAACATCTGTCCTAAGAAGCTAGCAATCTTACTAATCACTGAACCCATCATCGAGCCGATAGTAGACAGTAATGAACCTAATAATGAAGAGATACCTTGAATCAGTGCTCTTAGGAGTTGAACCCCTGCCTGAAGAATTTTAGGAGCGTGATCTATAATAGCTTTTAGAAAGGCCATCATAATTTGAATAGCTCCGGCAATCAGTTGAGGAAGTACCTGAATAATTCCTTGTAGCAACGCAAGTAGCAATTTAACCCCAGCCGCAAGTATCTGAGGAAGGTTCGATAAGATCGAATTTAATAACGCAGTTATAATTTGAATAGCTGCTGTTATAAGTTCAGGTATCATTTGAACAAGTCCTTGAATGAGTGCCATTAGGATTTGAATACCTGCCTGAAGGATAGGTCCTATGTTTTGAACTAGCGCATTTACTAGACCCATGATAATCTGTAATGCGGCTTCGAGTAGCATAGGTAGTGCTTGAATTAGTCCTTGCGCAAGTGCCATAAGGATCTGTAAAGCCGCCTCTATAATAGCAGGTAAAGCCTGTACCAATCCCTGAATGAGAGCCTGAATAATTTGTAACGCTGCGCCAATAATTGTAGGTAGCGCCTGAACGAGTCCGTTAAATAGCGCCATAATGATTTGGAGTGCGGCTTGAATAATTGTAGGTAAGGCTTGAGAAATACCGTTAATTAAAGCCGTTAAAATTTGAACACCTGCTGCTAGTATTGTCGGTAGAATACTTGAGAGTGTGCTTACCAGCGTGGTAATTACCTGTATAATAACAGATGCAATTCCTGGAAGAGCGCTAACTATACCTTCAATGATTTTAAGTAGGATTTCAGTTCCCTTTTCTAAGAATATAGGTAGGTACTGACTAATCATGTCTGCGGCACTTTGAATAGTGCTAGTCAAGTTATCGAATACTTGAGTAATTCCATCTGCGTTCAGTTCACCTGTACGGGCCCAAGCAGATAGGAACGAAATGACAAGACTAATAACAAAACCTAGAGGTCCAGTAATTCCAAAGAACGCAAGTCCTACCTTAGTAAGCACTGACACGGCGATTGACATAATGCCGCCTAACGTACCAAAAGCTCCTCCTAAACGTTCGAGTCCGTTACTAATAAATGAACCTATTGAGGATCCTGCTTGTCCTATGGTTAGTCCAAATCGGCTTAGTAGATTAGTCACTTTTGCACTAATAATTGCACCAAATTCCCTGAACTTCTCGCCAGCCTTTTGTAACCACTCTCCTAATTCTTTCATTTTAGGTATTAGCCATCCAATAACTCCACCCAAACCGGCCTTAATAGCTGGACCTAAGCTATTGACAAAGTTTCGAAACTTCTCGGACTTAGTGTACGCTATCATAATGACGGCGGCTAGAGCAAAGAATATTGCTATAACTCCGGCAATCGTTCCCATCGTTCCTAGAAACGCAGGTCCAAGAAATTGTGCAGCCATTTGAAGTTTAACCATTGTAGTGATTACAGTACCAGCTATCAATAATAGTGGACCTAATGCTGCAACCATTGCCCCGAATATTACAACCATTTTTTGACCTGTAGGAGACATATTTACAAACGCCTCGATCAAATTAGTAATACCTGCGACAATTTTCTTCAAAGCAGGTTCTAAAATTTGCTGAATAATAATTGCAGCAGATTCGAACGCTCCTCCCATTTGCTCGATTTTACTTGCAAGGTTGTCCTGCATAGTCTCTGCCATTTCCTTAGCAGCTCCGTCTGAGTTGATAAGTGAGTTTGTCATCTTATCTAATTTCTCCGGACCTGCGTCTAATAGCGCAAGCATACCTGAGAGTGAGTTCTGACCGTACAAGGTTACGAGATGTCGGTTCTTTTCTTCTTGTGTTAGTCCCGCCGTAGCAGTTTTCAGTTGAGCAAGTTGTTCCTTCAGTGGGATCATCTTACCATTTGCGTCGTAGAATGATACCCCTAATTGTTCCATGGACTTAACCATAGCCTTAGTAGGTTTAGCAATACGCGAGAGAGCGCCTCTAAGCGTGGTTCCGGCTTGCGAGCCTTTAATACCGGCGTCGGCCATAATACCAATAGATGCAGCCGTTTCTTCAAGGCTCAAGCCCATAGAGTGTGCAACCGGTGCGACGTATTTCATCGCCTCAGCCATATCACTCGTCTCAGCGTTGGTGTCTGCCGCAGCTCTTGCGAATACGTCAGCGACGTGTCCAGCTTTCGAAGCATCTAATCCAAACGCTCTCAAGGAACTTGCCATCGCTTCTGAACTTGCTGCTACGTCTCCTCCAGATACGGCAGCCAGGTCAAGTACACCCGGCATGGCGTCCATGATTTCATTTACCTGGAAACCGGCTGAAGCAAGGTTTTCCATACCTTGTGCGGCTTCTTTAGCACTGAAGGCTGTCTTAGCACCGAGTTCAATCGCTTGCCGTTTCATCTTATCCAGCTCGCCACCTGTGGCTCCTGCAATAGCCTGAACACGAGACATTTGAGCTTGGAACTCATTCCCTACTTTAATGGAAGTCGCAGCCATACCTAAAAGAGGTAGCGTAACTGCTGTGGATAATACCTTACCCATGCTAGTTAGCGCTGAACCTATTTGGAAGGATTTGGACGACTCAACCGCTAGTCGTTGAGCCTGGTTTTGAGCCAAGTTCAATTGACTTGTGAAATTTGAAATGTCTAGCGTCATTTTAGCTGCTATTGATCCAAAATCCATATATCTTCCTTTCTTCTAAATAATAAAAATAGGAGCGACTAAATAAAGTCACTCCATTAGCATTTGCAAACCTGGATTCTTCTTCTCGTCTCCAGGGTACCTAGGAGTCTTATCGTCCGCGATGTAACGAATATAAGCAACTGCCGCAGTATCGAAGCAATAGCGTCCAATTTCTGTGGTCAGTCCTACGACATCACTAGGTCTAATATGAAATTCAGTAGCGACTGCTATGACATTAGACATTTCCTTTGTCTGAACGAAAGGACTCAGCCGAAGCCACCTCTCCGTACATCGCACTGAAGATCGTCATTAACTGATCATCTGTCATGTACTCCCCAATTTCTGCGTAAGTAGGTTGAACCAACGCAGCCTCTGCAAAGACACGCAATAACTCGGCCATGTCTTGTAAGCCTGAATCACTTTTGTTCAGTTTTTCCAAGGCTTTACGTTTCTGGTCGTCTGTAATTGCAGCCATTGATAGGTCGTCTTTAGCAACTTCTTGAGTTTCTCCAAAAAGTTCAGTAACTTTACCTAAAAGAGTATTAGGGATACGACCGTTAGCGATCAAGTTCATTACCCCCGCCGAGCGAATTTGAACATAAATAGGCTCAGCGTCTTTTCCAAAACCTGGAAGAGGGATAACTTGAAATGATTTTTGACGAAATTGTTCAGCGGTGATGATGTTATTATTCATAGCAGTACCTTTCTAAATTTAAGCGTATTGAGCAACAAGTGTGATATCACGATCTGGCATGACACTTGTAGCGAAGTCCCACATAGCAGATTCATCTTGAATCTTCCAACCCTTGAATGTTTTACCGTCTGTTCGAGTAGGATCTGCTGGTTTAATACCAACTTTCTCACCTACTTTAACTTTAGCAGGGTTGGCCGTTCCATTACCGCCAGCTAAATCATACTTCACTGTACGCATGATAGCAGGCAATTCAGCTACATAGTCCATAGACTTAACTGGTAGACCTGCTTTAGTGGCTTCGCGAGCTTTAATCTTGAACTCTGGAGCGTAGAACTCTTTCCCAATGTTGAGTCCTGGGGCGCTACCAGTACAGTTATTCAAAGTGATTTTCACGTAGTTGACGATTGAGTCACCTACATAGTTAGGCACATAAATATTCAACCTAAATGGTTTCATATTTGACGCACCTTGGATGAGCATTGGTGAGTCATATCCGGAGATAGCCTCGTTTACTTTTCGAACAGTACCTCCTTCAATCAATGCCATAATTTCAGGGTCAAACGTGTTGTCCTTGAATGTTAGGTCGTAACCGTACAAAAGGTCAGGAGTACGCACAATCGCAAGAATACGAGTGTCATTGCGTTTGATGTCTTCCGTACCTTCAGAGGTTACTGCTTCTAGTTCCGCAGTTTCAGCGGTGTCGACTGTAAACTTAGATCCACCAACTTTTGGCAGTTGAGTCAATGGATCAAGTTCTTCGATTTCGACAAACTTAATTCCGTAAAGAATATCCTTACTCATTTATAGATTTCCTCCTTGTGGTATTCTATATTCGATTTCTAATCTGTAGCGAGCCAACATAGTATCAAAGTAGTCACCGATTTCAGAGTAGGTTACCTCATAACCCATGTCCTTAATCAGTTTTCGAACTCTTTGACCATAATCATCTATCCCTATAATTGAATTAGAGTGGACATAAATCTGAACTTTCCAGTATTCGAAACTTCCTAGACGATTAGTAGTGCTAGGCATTCTATGACTGAACCTAAGAACAATATAATCATCCGGGCGGTTTAACTCTTCCTCAGTTTCGCCGAACTGAAGTCCGGGGATCATAGGGGTAGGAGCCAGCTGGAAAGTCGGTAGTATTTCCTTCAATCTGTCCATCATAGAAGTTCTTTTAGTCATTTCATTCTCCTAGTCTAATAATCTTCGTAACGCCCTGAACAATTCCTCTACATTATCCTCTATAGACTGTTCAAGTATCTTGTACTTACGTCCGTGGGCTAATTCTAGCCAGAATCCGTAGAACATATGGTGCGACACGGCAATAACTATTTGATCCTTACTAACCCATGCGGCTTCGCCTTTCAATTTCTGACGGGCGTTACCAGTACGGTCAGTCCAAATCGCATGAGTCTTTGCGTATGCTTCCATTTTAGTAGCAGCGACCTCACAGACAATTAAAACAGACACAAAGAATTTGCTTTGGTATTGATGACAGGACTGAACGAAATCACTAGGATCCCATACAAGTTCAGCCATTAGTCACTAACCTCCAATTTCAGTTCAACTACAATATCTTGCTCTAAAATGTTGTGGGCGTCTACTACTCGATACCCTCTTCCGGAGTGAAGAATAGTAATGGTATCAGTAGGTTTAATTTTCGAACCTCCATCATTATACATGATAAAAATTCGAACTCCATTTTGAGCGAAGATCCTACCAGCGTCAGTGGAATTGGACAGTAAGTCAGGAGCAGTAGAGTTGTCGAGTAAGCAAGTAGCATTCTCTAAAACAACTTCTTTCGAGGCATCTCGTTTCTTTCCTCCGTAACCGTCACTGACCCAACTACTCCGGGTCACTTTTATCTTAGTAGGTGCAGTTTCAATAGCTCGACGAACTTGTGCTTCGACATAATTGTAGTCATAAGTCATGTCCCGTCCGCCCTTTTCATTAAAATAGTAGACCCTTCACTAGCTGAAAGTTCTTGCTCTTGCTGTTCGGCTCTGTATTCATCGTAGAATAGTTTAGCCATATTCTTCCAGTATTCGGCGTCACCTTTCAAAGTAATAGGTCCAAGAGTCACAGCGTCGTTTCGAGTTTTTAGTAAGCATAATTTATAGCTAACATACGCAACAGACTTGTGACGATCTAAAAGAGCGGAGATGTATTCTAGTGAATAAGGTGTAGGAGAATCATAATTACCTATGTTCTCTGCTACCAATTCAATATCCGCTTTTTCAGCCATGTTATTCTCCTAATTCATAGTTAATGAGGGCGTCAATGTATTCACTCTTGCGGTTAAGGCCAGTTAGGTCAATACCGTTAGCTTGTGCAAGTTCAGTAAGCTGAGGAATAGTCATAGCTGCGTACTCTTTACGCATCTTTTCAACTTCTTCCTCGTCATCTAAAACAGTAGCTTCAGTGGTGCTTACTGGAATATCTGTACCCTCTGCCTCTTTAAGTTCAAAGGCAAAACCACGCTCAATCAAGGAAGATCCTAGTGCATCGGGACAGTGAAACACAGAACCCGTATGCACTACACTTCCGGAGACAATCAACGTGCTTAACGCTTTTAGTGTAGCCATAAATTACCTCCTAAAAATTAGCCTTCGTTGGTTTTAATAACCCCAACATAGTCGATTCCTTCGAATGATGGAATCATTACCGCTGAAACAACAGTCACGACGTTCACTGGATGTTTTTCCATGTAAGTAGTGACTGTAGGTCCACCTGAAAGGACTTGAACTTGTGCATCTGTTCCACCTGAAGCTAAGTCAAACGCTTCTGGAGTAGTTCCGTACCAAGTGTGACCAACTGGATCTGGTGGAAGTAGGACAACTACATGGTCATCGATCAAGTTGAACTGACGAATGTTACCTGAGTCAGGAAGTTTGTCAGCGTCAGCGAATTGAGCAATTTTCTTAGAGTACACTGCAATTTGAAGTTGAGTCTTCTCAGCAATGAATCTTTCAGCGTCAGCTGATAATAGCATGAAGTTTTCCCAAGAACCTTGAACACCGATTGCAAGAGCTTTCTTAATTGAGTCACTCTTAGTCATGTGGTTGTAAGTGTTACGGTTCATGATCATACGAGTAGGACGGACACCAGTACGGTTCTCCATGTCGTCCATAGCTGCTAAAATATCCGCGATAGGGTCTGATGTAGTATGGTCAGTCCATTTCTTCGCTGCGGTATACTGTTGTTTAGCATCCATGTTATAGTCGTAAGTGTATTGAGCTTCTGAGTTAGTAGACTTAACAGTAAATTTACCATACTGAAGCAACTGCATACGCATGTATTCAGCTTGCGCTTCTACACCATCAACAAGGTTCTTAGTGTCATTGTAAAGCTGAGTAATGATGGGTTGAGCCATTCCTTGACTTTGAGCCAATAACAATTGAAGTTGTTGACGGTCTTTTTCACCCAAGCGCATTGATTCACGGAAGAACGCCATTTCAGTAGCTTGTTTGCTAAATCCAGCACGTTCACGGATGCTAGCCTTAGCATCGTAGTTAGATGGTTGGATTGTTACTGGAAGGTTATTAGCACCTTTTAACCAAGAAATGTCAGTCCCTGCTTGTTGCGCATTAGGGAAAAGAGTAGAGCCGAGGTATGGAAGAGCGTTTGAAGGTAGTGCTTGAATGTAAGCCGCAACCTCACTAGCATTTAGGTAATCATAAATATTCATCTAAAACTTCCTCCTATTTCATTACCAAAATCATTGGGTTTTTAGATTCAGGGACTGCTGAACCAACCTTTTGAAGGGCTGCGTATTTAACAAATCCATGAACAAGAACAGTGACAGTGACATTAGTTTCACCGTCGTAAACACGTTGATCCGCAAAGATAACTCCATCAAATTGTTCACCTGCGCCTACTACTTGAAGTCCAGTCTTACGACCGTCAAGTGTAGTTGCATTTTTCACGCAAGTTCCGGCTAAAATATACTTCTTACCGCCTACTTCAGTAGCAGCAGTAGCAGGGATTTGAGCACTTAGGGCGACATAATGATCTGGGATTGCGACAACGCTTCGAGTGGTTTGATTAAAATCAGTTTTCTTAACTCGTACATTAGGCATAGCCTTTTCCTCCTATTAGTTAAAGAATGTAGCTTGTTGCTGACCAGTAGCACTTTGTGATTGAGCTAATGATTCAGCGAGTTGCTTACCAAAGGCACCTACTTCACGTGGTTCCGGAACTCCTGCGCCTACGCGACCTGAGTTACCCGGGTTACCTGTTCCAGAAGCTCCTTTTTGTGAAGATTCAGGGTTAGGTGTTTCCTCGTCTTTAGGTGTTTCTTTGAATAAGTATTTACGAGACTCACGCAAAGACTTCAATTGATCTTCTAAACCTTTGACGTTACCTTTGTCGTCGACTGTGATATCGTCTAAGTTCATAAATCCAAGAATGTCCGCTGCGGGAGCAATGGAATCAGTAATCAAAGGATGTAGAGCTGAAGTTACTGCTGCACTTTTAGCAATTTGAGTTTGAGCTTCTAATTGGCCTTGAAGTTTTTGAATTGTAGCCTGCGCATCACTACCCTCTTCAACTTGTTTAGACAATGTAGAAACTTCCGTCTTGTATTGCTCAATTGAATTGTTCGCTTGATCTCGTTGTTGAACAACTTCATCGAAACGTGCGTGCGGTACATAGTGCTGACCGTCGCCGTCGATAAACAATTTTGCGTCCAATTCTTTTGCTTTAGACTTCACGTGCTCTGTGACATTTTTGATTGTTGGTTCATCTAGACCTTTTAAAAGATCTTCTAATTGATAAGCCATTTGATTTCCTCCTTGAGTTTACGCCCTCCGGCTGAATCTTCTGTTTCGATTTAATTGGAACAGTGAAACCAATTTCGAGTCGTTAAGGCGACAAGTTCCTTTTCAACATATATTATAACAGAATCGAACCCTTTTTACTATATTTCGAAGGTTCTCGAAATTAGACAATTTATAGACAAAAAGACTCGGTATTGAACCGAGTCTAGTAGCTTTTAACAAATTCGAGATCGCTATATTTTTCAGTTTTCCCTGAAGTCAGATCGTCATACCAAGCGTCTAATACATCATTAGGCTCTCCGTCTACCCATCCTCTTAACTCATCAGCGATTTCTTCGAGTGAGTTTTCGTACCATATAGTTTGATAGCACATTCCATTAGGATGGTCGAAAGGACATTCTTCGATAGGAAATACTTCACCATCGAGGTCGATACAGGCTTGACAAGTTCGACCTGGAGCGTGTACTGAGTGCCATTGAACTTTTCGAGCATAAGGATTAACCTTGCCCCATTGCCTCACTCCAGCTGTGGCTGAGTGGCTAATAGTAGTTCGAGCAAGTCGAAGGGCATTATATTCGAGATTTTGATATCTGTGAGCAGTTGGTTTTCCTAATGTTTCCGCGATTTTATCGAAGTCCCATTCTTTTCGAGCTTTTGGATCAATGTACTTTTCGAGCATTTTAGCCATGTCGACTGCAGACATTCCACTTGCTAGGCCTTGTGTGACGATTTGTTGAACGTCATTTCCTGCGCGTGCTGCATTAGACCATACACGTTTCGATAGATTCTTTCCATCTTTGTAGATTTCACCTTTAGTGACTACTTCAGCAGCTCTACGGCTAAAGACTAATGATGCTGCCCGTACTTCCTTTTCGAACTTTTCAGCTGTTGCGTTGCCATCTTCCCCTAGAATGTTCAATAAATGTAGAACTTGTCCATCTATGGCGTTCTCTGCGGCCTTTTCGGAGTATTCGTGCATGACATGAACTAAAACTTTATGAAGGTCATAGGCGTAGTCTTTATAGATGCGTTTAGGTAGGTAGCCATTTCGAGATTTTCGAATCTTTTCTATTAAAGTGTTCCCTGCGTCATTAAATGCTTTTAAAACAGCTTCCTCTTGTTCAAGGGTCAATTTAATGTTGGTCTCGTGTATAGCTTTTTCCCAACTACTGAGATACCCATTCTTTTTCTCTTTTCTCAATGTTCAGCTCCTTTTTCAATTTTGCAGTAAGGCCTGAAATCTTATGACCAGCGTCTTCGTCCTTCATTCGATATTCATGGTAAAGGTTTTGGTTCATTGCTGGACCTTTTTCTAATTCCTTTTTCATTTTGTTACGACATTCATTTCTAAATCGAATGAGTTTTTCGATCTCTTTATCGCCGACATAAGTAGTGAACCTATAATGACACTTAGGACATTCGAAGAATCTCCACTCTACGCCTCTTTCGATATGTTTCGAAATGATTTGTTTCGAAGATAGTTCGAATTTATGTTCACAATGGTCACAGTTGACATCAAAGACCGTTTTAGATTCGATCTTGGGCTTGTTGCTCTTCTTGTCCTGGCGCACTTGGTTCTTCAATTGTTTCTTCTTGTTCTTCATGTTGAGGTTCCTCTTGTTCATTTAATTCTTCTGCTAATACTGGTAGGGCGCCTGCGGAAATTTCATCCAGTTGCGCAAGTTCTTCTAATACACGTTCCCACTCTTTATCAGCTTTTTCTTTCTTACTGAACTCTTCGATATAAGATTGGTGACTTCGAACGTTTGTCTGTACTTCAGTAAGTGCAGTCTGTTTAGCAGAAAGTTCGTCACTTGGTAATGGATAACGATGCTCAATTGATAACGTTGTTAGTGTCTGGTAGCTTGATTGAATGTCTTGGGGTAAAATGCCTAAGTCGACTGATACTTTACCTAAGATTTCTTCTAATAGTTCAATAAGCCATTGAATAGCGTCATCCCATTCTGCCCACTTGTCATCACATTTACTCATTAGGTCATAGAATAGATATTGCATTGCAATTCCAGATGGCGCATCTTGTACTTTTTCAGGTAGTGGCTGGTCCATGAGTTCATACATGGCTTTCTTGGCTCCATCTAAATAGTATTGAGCAGTAGGTAGGAAGTTGAAGTTTCCGGAAATAGTAGTGACTTGAGCCTGCTTCCCTCCTGCTCCGCCAATTGAGGACGTAGGGTCACTCTTAATATCAACAAGTGCATTAGGAGCAATCTTCATTCCTTGAATTGATTTCGAAGATCCGTCAATAATAACAGGTTGTTCGAACATTTTAAATCGAAGTGAATCGCGCATGTCACTAATAGTTCGGTTCGTGTTATCCGCGATAGTGATTAAGTCTTTGACGTCGCTTGTACCATATACATCATTAGTAAGTGGTTCATTTAAAATGACTTTGCAAGGAATTTGACTAAGTCCAGTTGGCGCTGACTCTTGAACTTTTAATGGTACTTGAACTTTATTACCTAAATTGTCTTCGATTTCAATTAGTTTAGCGTCTTTTTCTTTAATTGTAGTTTGACCGTCTTCTGTCATGTAGATTTGGTTCGAAGTTCCGTCAGTCAGCGTGTAGGTGATCCAGCATTGCTCTTCGACATCTTCTAGCGCCGTGGTGATCCCAGAATTCGAACTTCCTGATTTCATTTCATAACGGTAGTGGTGCCATAATTGCTTTTCAGTAGACATTCCTTTCGTACGCTCGTCTTGATAAACAATGTCAACGGACAATAGACGTGAAGGATCTTTAGGATCTACTATATATGAAAATTGCGGCATTGAATAAAACTGAACATCAATTGACTCGCCTGGGTTTGCAATAACGGATAATAGAACTCGTTTACCTACTGTCGCATCTACGAGAGCTCGTTTACATTTACTCCAGAACTTTGCGTGAGCTAAAATATGGTCGAATAAAATTCGCTTATTCTCCGCCTTATCGTCTTCTTTGTCTACAATAGGACTGAAGATCAGTTCAGGCTCAGTTCCCATCATAAAGCGTGCTTGCTTTTTAATGAGGGATCGAATGTAGTTTCGAATTTCTCGAGTAGGTGTATAGTCAAGTGAATCTTCTTTTATCTTCCACGTTTGACCATAGTCAGTATTCAAGTCCGTTACATCATATCCGTCGAAGTATTGATAATACTGTTCGACTTCCTGAAGTTCCTTTTTGAACTTTTGATTTTGCGCCAACGGGCTGTCAAAGGACTGACTGACAAGCTCGTCGGTATGGGAAATAGCTTTTGATTTTTTAGCCATGTAGTTTACCTCCTATAATGTATTATACACTATTTTGACTAATATCGTTTACCTTATTTAGCGCGCACCTTTACCTGATAATACTTGGATTTCGAAACCAAAGTCGTCATTGATGATGGCGTCAGTAAGGCAGGCGTACCTATTACGGTCCATACAGTGGTCATTCTCTTTAATGACCTGATCTTTACCAATTTGGCTGGCCTTACTGTCCCAGCTATATGAATAATATTCATCTATGTCGTGCGTGTTGCTTGGATCTAATGTAAAGCGTCCCTCGGTTAAGAGTTCAGCGTGAAATGAAATTCCGAGTGTCACATCATTTCGAGCAGGAATGATAGGAATGTTCTTTCTTACTATATAAGGATGCTTTTGAAGTTCGACAATCATTGCAGCCGCTGAAGGGTCTAGTATGATGTATTCAATAGGAAGTCCTCTAATCATTTTTACTAGATCATTTGCATATTCTTTAGTTGTCTTTTGAAGTATTGAACTGAACTGAACATTAGCATTCACATCCGCCTCAGTGAGTTGTTCTTCCGCCTCGCGCCCTGAGTGGTAGTATGATTGAATTAAATGGTAGTGCTTGTGACGTTTCGAGAATCCATAAAGTCCAAAGGTAGTGGCGTTATAGATACCAAAGTCCCCTGCGACGAATAATCGATCAAATTCTATGTCTAGGGGTCGAACATGCTGCTCTTCATTAAACATTGAATAAACAAGTCCATCCGCTGTGACCCAAAGGCCTAAAATGAATCGCTTACGGAAAACACCTGCATACATTTTAGAATAGCGCTCTTTGACGTGTTCACTAAGACTAGGATTATCATCCATTGTAAAGTGAAGATATAGAATACGTTTTTCGAGTTGTTTATCAATCCAATTCTTTTTGAAATAGTGATTTGGATTTGCCGGGTTACAAGAGAACCACATTTTCGAACCTTCTACTGAACAGCGCCCTGTGGCCTGGTTGACAAAGGATTCAGGCATCAGTGCCACCTCATCACAAAAGATCCCAGCTAGTGTGACCCCTTGAATAAGGTCTTGGCTCGACTCATCTTTTCCTCCGAATATATAGAAGTAATTGACTATTTCTTCTCCGTCTCTAAAGTGTCTAATAATAAGTAGATTTTCATTTCGGACATCTCTTATTTCATACCCGCGACTTGTGAGCATTTGTTTTAGAGGCTGAATAACATTCCGTCTAGCTGAGTGAATTGTCTTTCCGCAGATGGCAAAGTTTTGTCCATTGAATTCCGTCATGGCCCAAAGCGAAAATGAAAGAGCCATGGATACTGTCTTCCCTGAACGAATTGACCCGTCTGCTATGACGATATCGAAATCTCGAAAAGGGGATCCTTTTGTCCACCATGTTAATAATTGAAGCTGTTTCTTGCTAAAAGGAACAAAGTTGAATCTAGGTAGTTTATTTCTCAGGCTTGTTATCATTGTCAGTTACTCCTTTAATGTAGGAACCTGTTGCTTCACTAAATTCTTGCCAAACGGCTTGAGCTGCTTTATCTAGTGCTTCTACGAAGTTATCTTTGACTTCACCTTCGACTTCTTGGTCGCCCATTTTGGCCCGGAGCAATGTAATTTTATCGCGCTCAATTTGTAGTCTATATCGAACTTCCTCAGGCAACATTCCATTTGCTCTTTCTTGTCCTTTTTGAGCTCTGTCTATAAGGTTCGAAAGTACATCTAATGCGCCCCATCTAATATTTCCTTCTTTAGTAAATAAATATCTATCAGGATTATCTAAGCACATTTCGACGATGTTCATTAGTTTTTCCCAGGCGGCGTGATATTTAATATTGACTGATACTTTAAACCCTGCATACATTTGAGTCAAAGTATCATTAGTAACAAGAGCCTTTTCATTCTCGAACTCTTTCTTAGCCTTGACCCATTTATCGCGAGCTCTAATTTCGCCAACACGTTTTTCCGCCATGCCATAACGGGCAGCAATTTCCTGAATAGTCATGCCTCTAATAAATTCCAATTTCATTCTAGCATCACGTTCCTTAATTGTCATCTTAATGCCTTTATAGTCATATTCTATATATTGGTCTTTATCGACACGCGCATTCGCTTTTATTCCCTTTTTGCCTTTTGGCCGTGAAGGAGTTCTTCCTTTTCGAACTTTTGGTCCAGTAGCTTTCGCCATTTATTGACCCTCCTTTATAATTTATCGTTTACATTGTAACAAATTTGCGCGTGACTTACAATTGACTGAATTTATAGTCCTATAATGAGAAAAAGAGTGATTTTGAAATTAAACCGGTTGAACTAATACGGTAATATTTTCCGTTTTCGAGCAGTTATTTTGAGGTCGATTTTTCGAAAGATTGAGGTTTTCGAACCGGTTGAGTTTTTCGAGCATTTCCCTGAGTTTTTCGAGCATTCTCGACTTTTCAAACCGGTTCGACTTTTCGAGAAATTGAGGTTTTCGACCCCTTTTTTATGCTCGACTTTTCGAAGATTCTGAACTTTTCGACCCGTTTTTTGAGGTCGATTATTCGAGCATTCTCGACTTTTCGAGTGCTTTTCAGTCAGTATCGAAAAGTTCAAACTTACTAATTTTACGGTATTTGAGAGCATTTTTAGATTTTGTTTGTAGAAGTGCTTCTTTAGGTCTCTCATTCTATATTCAGTAGTTCATTCGAAAGTTTGCTAAATGCTTATCTAATTAGTGTTTGCTGTGTATTATTTGTTGATAGAATTGTTTATTATTGATAAAGGTCTCGACTTTTATGTCGCCCCTAATTTTTGTTTATACTTACGGACTATGGCGTTTATAGGTATTTTGGGCGCCTTTATTTTTAGGGCCTTGTTAAGTCCTTTTTCTATATTAGATTGACTATAAATGAGGGTAAAAATAAGTATGAAATAGCACTTGTTTTTGGCGCCCATTTTTTAATTTTTAAATAGTTCAAAAAAAAATTTAAAAAAGTTCGACTTTTTACACAAAAATGCTTTACATTATTCGTTCATTATCGTATAATCATAATATAAATAAAAATAAAAGAGGTAACCAAAATGGAAAAAGTTCTTAATTTCGCATACGTCACTCCTAAGTGGACAGACAACAAAAAAGGATATAAGTTTCACTTCGAAAGTATTCGAGTAAAGGAAACTGAAAAACAATATAAAGTAATTAAAACTAACCCTAACTTATTTTTGGACCTAGGTTCAGTTATTAAAAAAGATGAATTAGATCACAGAGCAGTATCTAAAGCTTGCGGTTTTTCTGAAGTAGGAATAACTATTGTAGATGGAAGTCTAATAGATGCTAAAATGGCTCTCGTTACTAAAATCGGTGAACGTATCTCTTATATAAAAGGAAGAATGCAAAGCCGAGCAGACAAAGGAAGAGGTGAAAGCAGTCACTTAACAAAACAGATGGAAGATTGCGCTAATCAACTCATAGCTATTTATGCTTAACGAGGAAGTGTCCAATGAAACTTTATCACGCCACTAACTTTGAAAATTTAAGTGATATCCTAGACGAGGGCTTGAAGCCTTCGTTTGGGGTTATCTATTTTGCTGAGAGTTATGAAAAAGCTCTTGCATTTTTAGCCTTACGCTCTATTGATGTAGTTGTGTTCGAAGTTGAAGTTGATATTGAACAATGTCAGGAAAGTTTCGACCATAGCGGATCAATGTTTTGTCGACTATTTAATTTTGACAATTGTCGCGCCTGGACTTACGATAAGCCTATTGCTCCTGAAGATATTGACTTCAGTAAAGCTCGAGTCTATAATAGGAAAGGAGAATAATGGGAAATAAATGGAAGGTCATTCATTTTCAGAATTCCTGTATTAAACAAGTAGACGATGAAAAAAGACGTCTACTTTTTGAGGTGCCCGGAACTCCTTATCGTCTAAGAGTTTGGGTGAAAATGAGCCTAGTTAAAATTGAAACACGCGCAGGAAATGGCTATTATAAGGAACTAATATATCAAGACGATTTTGTATTTTATGGTAAGGAGTTAATAGATGGTTATTTAATTGACGCCACCATAACTGGCAAATCTTTGGCGGAATATTGTGAGCCTATGAATAGACATATTCTCGAAACTATTGCATCGCGAGAAGCAGCTGAATTAAACAGAGCTAAAAAGCTAGACCAACAGAAATGGAGATATTAGTATGGCAAAAAATAAAAAACGGAAAAAAGTCAATGTTAAAAGGAAAATGCTTATCCCTACAAATATCTCGAAAAAGGTAAATGTAAAAGCAATTGCTTATCGAAAAGTCACAGTTAAATGGCTTCCTAATACAGATGAAATCCAAGTATATTTCGACCTTTATATGAATAAAAATAGGCTCACTATGTTAGGCACTATTGACCCGGACAGGAGCTATTTTGAAGGAATTAGAATTGTTTGTAGAAACCCGCAGCCTTGGATGACTGTTAAGGAGCTCCAGGTTGCGCGTGTAGACGCCCCAGGTTTTTTTGCAGTTCTTAAAGCCTATTGTCATACAGTCGGAGACGTACTAGACAACGGCGCAGAGCCTGATGAAATTGTTCCTGGTATTATGTATAAAGGTGGTGAACTATTTAAGGACAGTGAAATTGTCAGCCTTTTCAAGTACGATGTCAAAGAGCCTTACGAGTTTCCAAAAGATACTCCTATAACTGCTGGCAACTTCAAGGATTTTATTATGTCTAGCCAACATACTAGAGCACTTGTTTTAAGGTGTGCTAATATAGGTGAGTTTTCTACGAACTGGAGGAAGTGGCAAGCATCTATCCAGGTTCTGCTCGACTATGCCAAGGCGGATGACTTTACAGTAGATGAAACTGTTTGGGACTTTTCACCTGGCTCTAAAGCTGGAAAGATAGCACGTCGAAAGGGTTATGAAGCAATTCAACAATCCCTTGAGCTTATAAATCAATAACGTAGCTTCGGCTCGTTATTTTTTTTTAAAAAAATTAAAAATTTTTACACAAAATGCTTTACTTTATTCACTCATTATAGTATAATCATACTATAAATAAAACAAAAGAGGTAAACAAAATGGCAAAAGTTAAAGATTTACAAGTAAGGATGAAAGTTGTAAACGAAAAAGGTACTGAATTTGAAGTAACTTCTCGTCAAGGTCGTAAGTGGGTAGGACTAGAACGTCTTACAGATGGACGCATTTGGTTCTACGATAACGAAACACTTCTAGTTGAAAAGGTTGAGGTAGTAAAATGAACGAAGATCGTTTTAACATACAACCTGAGGACATACTTAACTTCATCGGTATCCTTAATACAAAGGATCCAGACTTTCATGACTGCTTAGTAGCCCGGCTAGTAAGCTCCTACACTAAAAAGGAACTTGCGTATAAAGGATTATCCTTCGACGATTTTATTGCTGAGATTCAAAGTCAATCACTCGCTTATCTAGGAAAGTAAAAAAGACCTATTCATTTAGGTCTTTTATTTTTGCGATTGTAGTTTAGTGAGATAGTTCGCTAAATCTAGCGCCTCCTCTTTAGCGTGCTGCAGGAAGTCATCTTCGTTATTTTGTTCAAGTGTAGTTCCATACTTGTTTACACCTACAACACTACGAGATATAAGCTCTAATGCTGTACGCAGTACAATAGGATCTAATCCTGTCACGTCTATATAGTCACGTGACTCTGATATCTCACTAGAAGTAATAATACTTCCCTGAGGTGTGATATTATATACCTTAGGCATCTTTATCCTCCATCATTCGATTGAACTGTTTTAGCGTCATTGCTATATACTGTTCGCCATTGTCTCCGTAGTCGAACACTAGTGCGCAATAATCTTTTTTGGTAGCGAACCGTTCCTGTTCATTTTTATCGAACCATTCCTTTTTCAGGCTTACTGTCTTTTGTGGCTTCATAACTGTCTTGCATTCTATAAGCATCGAGTCTGTTACGACGTCACCTTTGTAGTAGTCAGTAGCTCCTGAATTAGGCTGTACTTTTCCTCCTAACTGCTTAGCAACTGCCTTCTCTTGTTTAGCACTAGCTCTGCGCGTAGGAATTGGCTTGTATGCGCGTGATTTCATGGCAGATAGGCGAGTATAAAGAGTGACGCATAAAACGCGATAGAGCTTACGACAGCCCCTAAAAACAGGGCGATAGGGCTTCGGTCGTCTTCTTTCTTTCCTACTACAAGATATATCATTGCAGTAGTTAGGCAAAAAGCAGAAAGGACAAAGACACTACTTAGAATAATTTTTACCATATAACTCATCAAGTTTCTCCTTTATTTTAAGTCCGTGTTTAGAGCGGATAATGTTATCCCCATCTAAAATTTCTTCAAGTGTTTCAACTGCTTTGTCTCGAAGTTGGTGAACCCATGTATAGTGATAACCAATTTCAGCTGCTGCGTTAGTGACTGGAAGGTCATCTAATACACATAGCCTCAAGACATTTCGTTGGCTTTCAGGAAAACATTCGACTAGATTGTCAATGTATCCTACAAAGGCTTCAAGGTTTTCGAGTTCTTCGCTGTTATCTTTTACAGCAAGCAGGAAGTTTATTCGACCTCTTGCACGTTGATAGTCTTTGCGAAGTTCGACAATTCGTTTGTTCATTTGCTTTCGCTGATTGTTCATGCAATAGGCTCCTCGTATTTAATAGTTTCACAAGTTGCTTCGACGTAGATGATACTGTCTAGCCGAAGTATAATGTCCGTAGCAATAACGTCACCATTGATGTCAGAATTGTAAGGAGTCATTCTAATACTCCTTTGATTATAGAGATCAGGGCTATCAATGTAACCCTGAATGTCCTCTATAACGTCATCGTAATCGTCAATGGTGTTGAATAAAGCTGCTACTTCTAAATGAGTTCCATTTTCATAGATAACATGAAATAGCGTCTTTATTCGTTCCATCATAATTCTCCAGATTCAACTAATTGCAATGCAAGGTTGCCAATTTTTCTGTCCATGTCGATAAGGCCTAAGATAATATCTTTTAAGTCTTCAGCCTTTTCGTTTTTACAAGCCTCTTCAACCGCTTCTTGGAAAGACTCAATTCGAGCATTTGCGATACAAAGTTTCTTGTCCAAATCTTCTGCGTGGGAAACAGGAAGAGCCATAACTGAAGCAACAAGCAGACTTTGACGGTCTTTCTTTTCTACTGCCATGTTGATAATAGCTGCTGCTGTGTCGCGAATTTCCTTGTAAGTAAACGAAGCGTCGACATAGCCACTTTCATCTTCATTGTAGATCCTAGTATTGAATTTTTCGTTTTGACAATTTTCACACATTTTATTTTGACCTTTCTTTTAAGGGCGAGGGCGACGAGAAGGCGCTGGAGTCTTTCGAGTAGGTTTTGCAACTGCTTTAGGTTTTTCTGTGCGCTTGATGTATTCAGCTTCAGTGATAGGTTCCCAAGTTTCTTCATCATATTCTTCAGGCAAGCGTTCGCCTTTTGCAAGTTTATGAACTTCACCATCTAGTTCGTAGAAGAAGTCTTCTTCTAAAATAGGGCACATTGCATCCATGTATTCTTCTTCATCTACAAGAATGTCGCTGTCATCGTCTGGTTCATTGACATCTTTCTTGTAGTAAACATCAGCCACTTCACTGTAGAAGTAGTAAACATCTCGAACGTGTCCAGCAGGTGCTACAACATTGTTATCTTCTACTTCTTCGACTTCTGGCTCCTCTTTAGGCTCCTCTACCTTTTCAGCTTTTTTAGGCATACGGATTTTAGAAGATTTCTTAGGCTCCTCTTTTGGCTCCTCTACCGTTTCCTCTTTTGGAGCAGGTTTTCGACGTCGAGTGATTCCAGCTTTTGGAGTTTCTTCTGCTTCTTCAACAGTTTCAACTTCTTCTTCCTTAGGCGCAGTCTTTTTGCGTGAAGCCTTTTTAGGCTCTTCTTTGACAACTTCTTCAACTACTTCCTCTTCGACCTCAGCTTCTTGCTCAATTGAACCTTGAGAGTATTCGAAGTTTTCATTTTCGACTACATAAGTTGCAGCCATGTCTGCGCGATGAATTAGGAAAGCAAGTGGATTAGTTTCGAAAGCTGCTCCGCATCCATTCAAATTTGCATAAGGACTAATATCATAGGCTCCCATATGCCAGAAAATTGCTTGAGCTTCAACTGGAGTGAGTTGAATGAAACGTTGAAGAAGATAGATAGACTTTGCTCCATGTCCCATTGTAAGTTGTTCAGGATCGTATTCATATGCTAAATAACTTTCCCACTGACCGTCAGCGTCCTTATGCCATTTTTCAGTTTCGCGATATTGACCTACTTTGCAAAGGTCGTGGAATAGTGCTACGATTGCAACTGTTTCCATTGAATAAATGTCTTCCCAGCCTTTGCCAACCATAGTATCCATTTCGAAAAGTAGTTGATTGAACACGTTTAATGAATGTTCAACAAGTCCACCTTCATAGCTTCCATGGTATCGAGTGCTTGCTGGACTCGAGAAGAAATTAGTTTCATTTTCGAGCCAATCCATAAGGTTATCAATTCCGTCACGAGTGATTGTTTCTGTAACTGCTTTCTTGAAGCGTTTTTTAAAGTCTGTCATATTAGACCCCTTTCATTTTCTATAATATAGCTGATTGAAGTTTCGTTTCCGTACTTCTTTTTTAAATATTCGAGAAATTCAATATTTCCGACCATAACTACTCTCACCTTTTGCGGGCTATTTACCGCAACTTTTGTCATAGGCTGTCCTCCTTTGCTTATACTGTAATATACACAGATCTCAGCCTATTTGTTAAGTAAGTGAAAAAATTTTATACAAAGAAATGTAGACCGCTGAACTTTCTGTGTATCGACCATTCTTGATACCTTCAATAGCTTGACCTAAAATAGACATTCCTTCGAAAGCTGAGTCCAATTCGTATTGAAAGTTATAGACAATCTTATTGATTAAGAACTGCTTAATTCCTAAATTAGATTCTTTGGGCTCTTCTGCTCCTAATACAAGACAGGCGTTATTGAAGTTTTGATAAAGTAAGGTAAGCAACCCAATAGGACTTTCACCTTTTGCCAAAAGTTCAGTGACTTTTATAATTGCCTGCTCCGGCCTATATTCAAGTACATCATCGACTAGGCTGAAAATATCAATTTCTGTCTTGTGCTTGACAATAGATTCAACTACTGATGCGTCGACCTTTTTTAATCGAGACAGCTTGTCGAGTTCATTATCAATTCTAGAATAGTCATTTAGACAGAACTGGATAACCATGTCAATCATGTTGCTATCAATAGTTGAGTATTTAGACACAAAGTGCCTTTTCAACTGGGCGTCAGTCATTTTCTCAAATTCAACACAATTATCAGGAAAGGCTTTTAGCAACTTGCTTCGCTTGTCAATTTTAGTAACCATTAAAACAAGTGTCCCATATCTAACATCCGGAAGCCTTTTCCATCTAGACTCATTTGCTAAAAAGTCTTTATCGTCTCGAACAGCGAATATTCGACGATTAGAAACAAGCCCTCTTTGAGTAAGGGTTTTCCAGACTGTCGAAACTGAAGACTCTCGAACTACATTTCCCATTTGATTGAGATATACATTCATAAGTCCAATTTCTTCGCCGTATAAGATATAGAACGGTTTCAAATTATTAGTTCGAATATCTTTTTGAAATGATACTAAATCACTCAACTTGTTTGACCCTCCTGATAAATTCGTTTACACTAACACGCGCATTTGAGCCTTTTTTAGATATCTTTCTCAAACACCTTGACGCCTCTCTTACTAAAAGGTCATGAGCTTCAAGTTCGTCGAAAGACATTTCTAAATAATGTTTACGGATAACAACTGTCGACCAATTTAGCAAACAGTTGAGGAATAGTTTAGAATCAATTTTTCCTTCATCAGTCTCCTTAAATTTAAGCCAATTAGTAACCTTTAATGAGTTGCTAGCACTTGCCTCCCATATTAAGTCATAGAATGTTGTAACCTTTTCAAATAGCTCTTCTGCGCCATATTCTAATATATCCTCAAGCATTTGAAGATTGCTGGCAAGATTGCAATAGTCTACAATCGCCCGGTCGTCAATTCCTGAAGTATCTACTTTCTTGTAGGACTTAACAAACTGCATTTTCTCTTCAGTAGTATAGGGTAGCATGGTTAGAACTTTTGCTCGACTTGCAAGCGTTGGTAAAGCATTATTGATACTATCAACAGTCATGGCTATATGACAGTTTAGAGGCGGCTCTTCCGCTATCTTTAAAAGCGAGTTAAGAGCGGACATCGACAAGCTATTGCCGTCTATCACGTAGATTCTCGCCTTGAAAATAGTTTGAGCGTCCTGTATAATGTTCCGAATGTCATCTACACTTGTTCCCACTACAATAGAATCAGCGTCAAATTTTGAAGAAATATAACGGATTAAGGTTTTTCTTCCCGAACCTACTTCGCCTTCGACGATTATAAATTTTGGAAGCTGTTTCCATTTTGAGATAGTAGATTTAACAAGCTCCTGTCCAATCATTTTACTCCTCCTTGCTCATCAAAAGAAGTTTGGTTTCAATTATCGGTTTAGCATTCGGTTCCCATTTAACAACTCCAGCAAGTTCATTCATTTCTTCAAGCATCCATAATAGAGTAGGATATTGAAAAGCCTCACAAAATTGTTCTAGCTTACTTTCAAAATGAGCAGGAAGTTGAGTGATTGAAATATCTCGAACTAGCCAATACTTACAAACCTCTAAAAGGAAATCAGTGAAGTTTCGAGTCACTAATTTCAAGTCTTTTCCTGAGTAATGGAAATCATTTACAATTTCCAAACACTTTGAGCCGTCATAGTTGGCAATAGCTTCAACAAGTGAAGCGAATGTTTCATAGTCAGGAACGCCTAGTGCATTAGAAACGGCTTCCATATCAACGTGATGACTATAATCAAGGACTTTTTCAAGCCTTGTGATACTGTCACGCATTCCGCCATTTGCAAGTTTACCAATGAAAGAAAGGGCGTCACGCTCATAACTATAACCAGCTCCTTCTTCATTTTCGCTTTTAATGATAAATTCAAGCTGACTGACAATGTCGTCATTATCAATTCGAGTGAAGTCAAACCTTTGAACTCGACTGAGGATTGTGTCAGGAATCTTTTGAGGGTCAGTAGTGCATAAAATGAACACGGTTCCGGAAGAAGGTTCTTCTAATGTTTTCAGCAGCGCATTAAACGCTCCAGTTGAAAGCATATGAACTTCGTCAATGATGTAAACTTTGAACTCACTATCCATAGCCTTGTATCTAGAATCTTCAATAATGTTTCGAACATTCTCTACCCCATTATTAGAGGCAGCATCAATTTCAATAGGAGAGCCTAGTCCTTTATTCACATCTTTTGCAAAGATTCGAGCAGTAGTTGTTTTCCCTGTTCCAGCTCCTCCACAGAATAGATAGCCATGTTTTATAGCGCCATTTTGCAATTGATTTAAAAGAATTTCTTTCACATATTCTTGAGCTACCACTTCCTCAAAAGTGCGAGGGCGGTATTTGGATGCTAAATTCATTTTCTTAAAAGCCTTTCTGCGACCCTTACAGCAAACTGACAGTCGTATGGAAGTCCCATTCCAGTATTTCCATCAAACTGTTTAAACTCGTTATAGAGAACAGTTTGTCGAAACTCATCAGGGTGTGAAACTATAAGAGAATATAGTTCGTGGCTCCATTTATCATACTGTCCGTCTGCTATAATTAAGTCATTAAAATAGTAATAGATACAACTATGAACAAGCACTTGACGCTCTCTGCGGTTCATAAGTTCAACCACTTGCTCATCGATTTTAGGTTTAGGTTTAGGAACTGTCCTCGCTTTTCGCTTTACAACTGGAGGACCAGGTTTCGAACCAAATAGAGATTTTTGCATTAACCTTCTTCTCGAGTGATAATTTCGTGAACCGCAGTCATCACCATGTCGAATAAGTAGTCATCTTCTTTAAAGCGTCGAACTAGATTTGCCTTACCTTGGAACTTCAATGGTTCTTCGTCTTCATCTGTCATGATTTCTCCAGTTTCAAGGTCTACGACACTGAACCATGCTCCTGCCTTTTGAATGACTCCAAATTCGACAGCGACATCTACAAGGTCATTTTCAATTTGAATTCCATCATGATAGGAAAGCGTATAGGAAACTAATTTTCTGTCCGGCTTGAATGCTTTAGTCTTTTCAACGAATGATTCCACTACATTCCCGGCAGGGTTTCGAGCAGTACGGGTCAATGATGCACCGTTCTCGTCAAGGTAGTCACCTTTTCTAAATTTTAGGCGAACCGCGCAAGCATGCTTCCACATCTTTCCGCCTGGAGTTGAATAGGCATTGTACTGACTATTCATATCTTCTCGAATTTGATTGATGCCTAGGAATATTGCATTGTAGCGAGTAAGAAGTGGAGTCACTTTTCGACTAAATTCTGTTAAAGGCGCTGAGATTCCTGCATAAGCCTTCTTAGTCAACTCTTCATCTATAAGGTTTTGACTGACCATGTAAGGCAAGGAGTCTAGAACTACTAGGCCAACTTCTCCTGTTTCAAAAATGTCTAAAACGTATTGAAGTATTTCTTCAGCGCTATTCATTTCCGGGCGAACTATCCAAATATTGTCAACATCGACTCCAATCTTTTTAGCCCACTCAGTGTCTAATGTATTCTCAAGGTCGAGATATACAATTTTAAGTGGCTCCTGAAGGCTGTCTAGTTGCATTTCAAGTTCCTTGATAGCAGTCTTGCTGGCTTTAGATGCACGCGCATTTTCTAGCTTTTCCTTGAGTTCTTCAGTCTTCTGTTCCCATTCCTGCTCAAATACCATTTGCGCATTCTTAACAATGTCGAGAGCTGAAGTAGTCTTCCCACTTGACTCAGGACCAAAGAATTCAATTACCCTTTTTCGAGGAAGCCCGCCATAGGTTTGATAATTCATAGAAGGCGCAGAAAAAGGAATTCTTGGAAGCGCTTCACGTTCAAGTCCTTGAACTGCTACAAGAGCTTTCGAATCCTTATTCCAGTCCTTCATCAACTGTTCTAGTTTCATTAGAAATCACCTGTACTTCCATGACCGCCACGAGCCACATTTCCTAAGGACTCTACGAAATTAAACTTAATAGCAGGTTGCTTTTCCTGAATTCTAAATTGAGCAATTCTTTGGTCGTAGAAAATATCTGCGTCGCGAGTAGCATACCAAACTGAGAACCATTCATCAGTGTCGCCTTTGTAACCTTCGTCAATCACTCCGCTAGACACGAAGATAAGACCTGTCTTTTTAAATAGACTTGAACGAGGATGGAGAATAGCTTCATGTCCTTCAGGTAGTTCTAAAGCAAATCCGTGTGCAATTTTAATGCACTCACCGGCTGCCACTGAATACACTTGAGACTTTTGAAGAACAGTTCGACATTTCGATACTTGTTCCTTGCTTGCGTCAATGGCAGTGATTGAACTAATACGCACATCAACCCAGTCACCTGTAAATTTCAGTCGGTCAAGTTTAGGGTCAATCATTTTCACGTTTACGTCTTTTGACATTTAATACTCCTTTTAAATTATTAGATTGAGTTTCTAACTCTGCTAGTTGCCATGTTTGAATACGTTTTAAAGATGCTAATACTTTGTCAGCTTGCTCAAGTTTTAATTGAACTTTTTTGTAGGCTCGCTTGTAAGCATTTTCGATGACTTCTTCATTCATAACAAGTTTTCGAGTCTCTGCTTGTTTGTCAGGAATTGTTTTCCCAGCAGCTAGAATATATAGATTATCGTATTTTTCTTTCCTAATAGCCGAACTTGAATCCATTTGTATTCCCACCATTTCCGCCCTGTCTGAGGCGAAATAAAGCAGAGTGGGAAGATACCCTATATAGTAGTTCAAGTCTTCTATAATGACAGGATTTTGGCTTACAACATCTTGAATTTCAAGCATTGCTTCATCTAATGGACCGCAAGCTGCTTCAACAATTTCGTCGACTACTTTATTGATAATGAAGCCGTACGAATCTGCAACCTCTTGCGCCTCTCGTATTTCATCTTCCCGTATATCGATTTGAGGGAGCTTTGGTTTATTAGACATATCCTTCCTCCTTAAATTGATATTCAATAGCTTCAATTAGAGAATAGATATCGAACGTACAGCGAGTGCGCTTACTGTAGAATTTCACAGGATATCCAATTCCAGGGAGCTTATCAGGATTTATACTTTTAGCGCCTGATTGACGCAGGTTCTCAAGCTGTTGAATAGGATACCACATTAGCAATTTCTTTTCATAGAAGAATACTAATAGCCCTCCTACTCCGTAGTCACTTGAATCTGCTTCTAATAAACCTTGCCATTGGTGTTCACTTACATTGCTAAAAGGGAACGAAGCTTCCTTAGTTGCTTTTAGCTCTAGATAAATTGTTCCGAATTTACAAGCTAGGATGAAATCACAAGGATTTTGAATGCCTTTGAATCCGTTTGTCGTATCATAAAGCCTAGTCAGGTGAGTTCCTTCGGGACTGGACTTCCAACTAGAAAAGAAATCTTCTTCAAACATTTTTCCAGTATAGCTCACAGATTTCTACCTTCCTTTCTACAATACGGACAATATGCTGAAGAGCAATAGATTTTAGGACTTTCGCCTTTCTCTACATACTCTTCGCAAGTCATAATTTTTTCAAGAACTTGATTTTTCATCTCGTCTGTGATGTGAAACGTGTAGGCTTTCTTTTCGAAGTTATCTCGATTTTCATAAAGGAAAATAACATCATCGACTCCTAAACACATTCCATAGCAAGTTGCCTGCATTTTATGTTCTTCATAAGGCTCAGTATGTTTAGTGAACTTGAACATAGTCTCAGTCTTAATCTCTAAAATATAGAGCTTACCTTTATATCGAACTAGCCCGTCACATAAGAATGAAAGTTGAAGAAGTTCGTTCTTACACTTTGTCTCATAATCATTCTTTTTGAACCGTTCGTCGACGATAGTTCCCTCAACTGGATTTTCTTTCAGGAACTCTGCTACATTTAACCATTCAAAGTCCTCATCAATTTCAGCCATTTTAACCATGTATTCTTGAAGAACTTCGTGCCTAAATGTTCCAGCTTCACCCATTGCAATTAGATTAGAATCTGCGTTATCTATAATAGACTTGCCGATTCTTTCGAAATACATTTTTCGAATACAGCCACCAACCCCGCTGGGCTTGTAATATGTCGAAGGATTATATTCTGGCTGAGTTCGTTCAATGACCTGTGTCAGTGAATTGACAAAAGATGAAGCAGGACCTTCACTATTTCCTGCTCTAACCATCTTTGCAATTCTAGTTAAATTTGACTTAGCCATTATTCTTCCGGCTCTTGAAGTGCTAAGAAGTAAACGACACCATTCGATGAGATCTTAATTGCATTTTCGCTTCCATAAGAGACAGTGAAGTTTTCTTCGGTGACCGTTGATACAATTTCCTTCAAGAGTAAGCTGTTAAGGTGGCAAGTGAATTCTTTTTTCGAAACCTTTTTGCCTGCAGATGCGTACATAATGTCTTCATAACTGCTTGTCGAAGTTTTAATTCGAAGTCGATCTTTTAAGAACAAGAATTCAACAGTCCCCTTATCAAAGGCTGAAGTGAATAGGACAAGACGATCTAATACACTCAAGATCTCTGCAGTAGGAACCGCCGCATCGTCAATGAATTCGAGTGAATCCAGCTGTGAAACGTCTTCATAATCTTCCATACCTTCCATCAATTTTCCGTAAATTTCAACCGACGCTGACGAAATGTAGACAGTATTGCTATCAATTTGCCAGAAGTACATTTTTTCATCAGGAATACTAGCAAGAATGCTCATTAAGTTATAAGGAACAAGCATTTCTAATTGTTCTTCTTCGATAGGGTTGATACATACGCGAATAATGTCTGTAGTAATTGCTTTTCCGCCCTTTAACAGGAAGCCGGTATAAATTCCATCTGCTCCTGATTTAGATACCGCAGAATCGTTAATATTGGCGATCCCGTAGAACAGCGAACTTTTCAATGTCAATGCGTCCTCTTCTTTGACATCTTCTAATAGGTGGTCAAAGGTAGGATACTCTTCGTCTTCTGTAACGATGTCAATATTGTATTCCCCATTCCCAATAACTTTTAGCGAAGATTCTTCAGGAACTAATGTGATAGTCGCTGCAGTTGTCTTTTCTACAAGTTTTCCAAACTGTTCTGCTTTCACAATGACGTCAATTTCAACATCACTGTCGATAATGCATCGAAGGAAGTTTGAGCCGTCATACGCTGTGAACATAACGCATTCACCGTCACCGAAAATATGCCAATAGTTTGTGATTTCTAGCAACTTGCTAGGCTTCAACTTATTGAGCTGAGAGACAATTTTTGAAAGTTCTTCAGTCTTGAACTTAATACTCATAATATGAGCCTCCTTTTTTTGATATATATAATATACACGAATTACCCTAAATCTGTAAACCTATTTCTAAATAATTTTAAATCTTCTAAGCATGTTGAGTTTTGCTTCATAAGTTCCATTCACGGCAGCCTCTTGCATTTTGAGTACAATAAAAGGAGGCTCGTCAATATTGTTGAAACTATAGAATGTGAATAACTGGATAATAGCTTCGTCGACGCCTATTTTCCCTTCTCGAAAATTTAAGGAAAGTTGACGTTTAAACTCGACCAGTTTTTGATATTCTTGGTATGTTTGAATTTTTCTCATAATATAGATTCCCCTTTTGTTTTATTTATAGTATGATTATACGATAATGAATGAATAATGTCAAGCGTTTTTGTAAATTTTTTACAAAAAAAAATAAGAGCGAAAAGCTCTTATCTAAAATAGTCGACGCTGACGATTTTTAATTCCCTTGAATTCATAGTTCTCTGCCCAATCCAGCATGTATTGAACATTGAACAATGCTCGAAGTTTATAGTCATCAACTAATTGTTCTAAACTAAAATGCGCTCCAGTTTCTTCAATAATAGACTCGATTTCAACTTGAACAGGTTTTGGCAGCCTTCGGACAGCATCAATTCCTCCGTTCTTCTGTGATAAGTCAACTAGTCCTTTTGAAGTCATAATGTTTCCCATAGCCCCTGTCAACAGTACAGAAGTCGAGTCGGCGCTATAAAATGGGTGACGCTCTAATTGGCTAGTAACTGTCATCCCGAAAGCGTGAGTCTTGACATCTGGATTAGAACTGTTTCGAATAACTTCGAATACTCGTTCCATCCATTTGTCTTTATGCTTTGTAGTCGAGTCATTGGCTGGAGAAATCCCGATGTAAGGAATATGCTTCCCGCCTTCGAATGTAGTCTCGAGCATCAAGTTGAGCCATTTAAAGTCTTCTCCCATATGGAAAATAGGTAAGAGCTTGTCTTTCTCAACCATTCGCTCGCGCATGTATAGATAGTTATCCCAAGAAATTTGTGGCGCCTCTAAAAGCTGTTCACGTGTCTTAGGCTGTCTAAATACACCAGGAATTTTATCGAGTTCAGCAATGCAGTCAAACATTCCTACATTATCATTGACATATTCGATATAGGCGTCAATGTCAACTTCAGCTCCCTTGGTATGAGCAGAATATGCACTAGAGTCGACGAATAATTTTGAAGTAGTGTTTGGATTGTTTTTCTTATGTTCAATCCACCTTTTGCCAATTCCGTTTCTTTCATACAGCTGATTGAATAGGCGATTGGCTCCTCTTTCCTTCAAATAATCGTCAGTGCTAATAGCATGTCCGCCTGCGAAATATAGATTAAATCCCATTTCTCGCTCCTATCATTGTTCTAAAATGGCTGTTCTTCGCCATTGTAGAAATAAGGAAGTATCCAATTAAAACGATAATCGCTTCACTAATTCCTACATAGACGGAAGATTCCCAAAAAGGTAAAGAGTAAACGATTCGAAGTTCCAGCGCGATAAGGTAAGCATTAGCAACAACTGGACAGATAAGTGAATATAGAGGACTTGACATCTTAGCGACTTTCACCATTGACACTACTCCAATGAAAGTAGCAAGTGAACCGAATATAACGTCAATTAGTCCAAGAGGTGAAAAGAAGTTTGCAATAATTGTCCCTACTACAATCCCAGGAGTCCATCTATGGTTCCATAAAGGTAGAAGAATTAGGAATTCACTTACTCTAAATTGAATAGGTCCATAACTAATAGCAGAAAATGAGACAGTTAATGTCACATATAAGGCTGCAATAAGAGCTGTTCGAACGAGCCATAGGGTTGCACTTTTATTCATTTTTCGCCTCCTACTTTTTAATCAACTGAAGCAATTCTGCTCGAGCAGATGCGTCATCTTGGAAAAGCCCTCGCATAGTTGAAGTCACTGTCGTTGCTCCATGTTTCTTAATTCCACGGCCACTCATACAAGTATGCTCAGCCTCTACAATAACGGCGACAGCTTGAGGATTTAGAACTTCCTGAATAGCGTCAGCGATTTGCTGAGTCAAGCGCTCTTGTACTTGAAGTCTTTTAGCATATCCTTCAACCACTCGACCGAATTTTGAAAGACCTGTAATCTTATCCTGAGGAATGTATGCAATATGCACCTTCCCTACGAACGGAGCTAAATGATGCTCACATAATGAATTGAATGGAATGTCCTTAACTAGGACGAGGTCGTTATGATCTACGTCAAAAGTCTTTTCTAAATGTAGTTTAGGATCTTCACGATAGCCTTCAGTATGTTCAGCTAGGGCTTTTATAAAACGGAACGGAGTATCTTGTAGTCCGTCACGTTCTGCGTCCTCTCCCATTAAATTAAATAGTCCTCGAATCGCTGCTTCTGCGTTGTCCAGCAGTACGATATCATCTGTCTTTAGGGTAGCCATTCCATTCCCTTTCCCTAATACGGTGCGGATTTTATTCAGTTGTTCAATTTTCATTCTATACTCCTCTCTTATTATCATATACCAGTGTGTGAAGCTGTGGTAAAGGTCGAACATTGTTAAAAGCTGGATCTTGATATACTTTGTCCCATAGCCAACCTAATTTTTCAAGTAGTCTGTCACTGATTTTTCCTTCTTCGTAGGCGTTTGCATTTCCGACTGATAAATAGTTGACATCCGGCAACTTATCTTCAAAAGTTTTGAACATATCACGCGCATAAGCTAGGTCATTTTCGTCAAAGATGACGATTTTAAATGACCAGTCAAGGTGCTCTTCATTCATTCTATCTACAATAGCTTCAAGAATTTTCATATTAGTTCGCATTCCACTTGAAGGAGGTTTAGGACTAATAGTGATATCGCTTACTTCTTTGAACCATTCCTGGAATCGAGTTCCTTGAGTTTCGAGACCGAACTTGAATCCATGCCCTTTTAGAATCGAAATCATCTTAGCCATAGGCTCGTTGATTAAGGCAGGATTTCCTCCAGTCAATGTCACGTGGTTACAGATTTGCTCACCCTTTTCGTTGAACGCTAATTTCAAAATTCGATTAGCTGCTTCTTCTCCTGTAATGTATTCAGGTTCTGTAGTACCGTTCCAAGTGAACGCCGAATCACACCAGTTGCAGTGATAGTCACATCCACCAGTTCGAATGAAAATGGTTTTTTGACCTATAACCATTCCTTCCCCTTGGATTGTAGGACCAAAGACTTCCATAATAGGCATCTTTTCAGGGTCGCGAACATTGATTCGAATCTTGCCTCTTTCAGGCTGGTTGTACTGATTAACCATTAGCATGCTCCTGTAGAATTTCACGAACAGTAATCTTTTCGTCTTTGTCGATAAAGGTTACATTCTTGAACATTTCAATCTCATCCTCTGTGAAAATCTCGTAGTAAGTACACTCTGCGCAACCTGTAGGAGTTTCCCATAGTTTGATAGAGTCGATACGAGAATGCTGCCACATGAGTTCCGTAAGTGTCCAGGTAAGGAATCTTGACATATTTTCAGCCGTAGTTCTAAATCCAAATAGAACCCGCTTAGTGTCAACTGCGTTTGCTAAAGCAATAGGCTCATTTCCTTGAAGAAGAACAGCGTGGTCAAGTCTGTCAATGAATGTACCTGCGATTTTCTTGACGTGATAAAAGTCAACAACCATTCCTTGACTCGAACCGTGGTCATAAGTTCCGCCTGCTAATGAAATTTCGACCTTGTAAGTATGCCCATGCAAGTTGGCACATTTACCAAAATGGCCAACTAGTTGATGAGCTGCGTCGAATGTTAAGGTTTTAGAAACTCTCATATCAATTCTCCTTGTAATGAATGGGGTCAGTCATTCCATTTTCTTCGAATGCCTTTTTGCGGTCGATACAAGTTGCGCAAGTTCCACAACTTTCCTCATCGCTTTCATAACATGAGCGAGTTAGGAAGTAAGGGACATCTAAATCAAGCCCCCATTTAACTACCTGCGCCTTGGTTAATGTAAGTAGATGAGCGACAAGGGTTACCTTGCCTCCAGTTCCATATTCCATTGCATTTGACATTGAATTATAGAATTCAGGAGTACAGTCAGGATAGGCTCCTCCAGCCGCATCGTCTGCGTGAGCGCCATATACGACATATGAAGCTCCAACCGAATAAGCATAAGCCGCAGCCTGTGAAAGCATAAGACCATTTCTAAAAGGGACATAGGTATCAACAACTTCTTTTTCTTTTAGAATTTCAGCATAAGATTTGCCGTGAGACATTTCGCCCTTTCCTTGTAATAGAGAAGAGCTAGAGCTTGAATAGATTTTCGAGTCAATTTCGAGAACGGTGAACTTGACTCCGTAGAACATTGCAACATTAGCAGCATTTTCGAGTTCTGCTTCATGCTTTTGTCCATAATTGAATGCTATAGCATGAACATTTTTAGCGCCCCATTTATCAACTTCGATAGCTAAGCAAGTGGCTGAGTCGACTCCTCCTGATAATAATACGACAGATTTCATTTCAGCCTCCTATCGAATAGCTCTTCCTAGAGTGTGAACACTTCCCAAGAAATTCAATTTGCGTTGAAGTGAAAGCTGTTCGAGTTCAGGAGTTGCAAATTCAGGATTGACTTTGTTGACGAAAGGATAAATTGAAATTCCGCCACGAGGAGTGAATAGGCCCATGACTTCAATGTACTTAGGATTCATCAATTCATACAAGTCATTCAAGATAATGTTCATGCAATCTTCGTGGAAGTCGCCGTGGTTACGGAAGCTAAATAGGTAAAGTTTTAAAGATTTTGACTCAACCATTTCTTCATTTGGAATGTAACTAATGAAAACATTTGCGAAATCAGGCTGTCCTGTTTTAGGACATAGTGAAGTGAATTCATATCCGTCGAATGTTACTAGGTAATTATTTTCAGGATGTTTGTTAGGGAATGTTTCAAGAACTTCAGGATTATAATCATAATCGTATTTGGTGTCTTGGTTTCCTAATAGTGTAACGCCTGTTAGTTCAGCGTCTGTGCGTGTAGTGTTTTGACTCATGTTCGAGCCTCCTTTATTTTTATTTTTAGCAGGATGTCAGGTTCTACAAAACTGCTTCATATATATTATACACGAATTTGATTCATTTTGTTAAGCAAAAATAACCCAATATCTGCTTCATAATTTTATTATACGATAACGAATGAATGATGTCAAGCGTTTTTGTAAAAAAAAATAATCAGGAATTTTCCTGACTACTTTTTAGATTTCAATTTCTTCACCATACCATCTTTCTACTATACTAGGGTCACATTTCATTGGAAGACTAATAATGTCCTTGGCTGCTTCAATCATAACTTCTGTCAACCGTTCTGCGCCTCGTTTAGCATTCTCTTTAGGAACTTCACCTAGTAACTCGTCATGAACTGGAATCATTAAATGGAATCCTAATTCTTTTAGTTCAGGGTCATTGTGTACCTTAATCATTGCGTACTTAGTCATGTCGGCTGCTGTTCCTTGAATAACGGAGTTCAAACATTGACGCTGAGCATCAGCTATCTTGCCTCCATTATCCTTGATAAGAATTCCCTCAGCTTTTGCTTGGTCTTTAATTTCCTGCTTCTTCTTAAATCCCCAAGCCCTGTCCAGCTGGGCCCAATATTTTTCGATAATATGTTCAGGAACAGCGTCATCCATCTGTTGGTCAGCGTCGAAGTTAAATGGGTCGAAGTCTTCGTTCTTGCTGGCGTCAATATACTCGAATTCATATTCAGGCAAGCTCATATCAGGAAGTCTTCTTCTTCGACCGGTAGCGGTTTGAACGTATCCAAATTCCTGCGCGTGCTGTTGAACGAATATGATATAGTCTGCTACTTTAGGGAACTCGCTAAAGAAGTCTTCTATAACTTTATTCGCTTCTTTGACAGACACATTCATTTGCTCAGCGATTGAGTTAGCCCCACGGCCATACATTAGACCTAAAAGAACTGACTTGACTGAGTTTCTTCGAAGTTTCCCTTCCTTGTTAGTTGTTCCGTCTGGATAAAACTCTAAACACTCTTCATAAGGGACACCATAAAGTTTCGAACCGATAACTGAATATAGGTCCAGGTTTTGTTCGTAAGCGTGACGCATACTTTCATCACCACTTAATTCAGCGAGTGAACGTGGCTCTTGTTGAGAGTAGTCACTACCGATAATGTAGTGGCCTGGACTTGCTGAAAAGATTTGTCGAACTACTGCGCCTTCTCCTCTTGACGGAATATTCTGTAAGTTAGGGCCTTCACTTGACATACGTCCAGTCTTAGCTCCGTACTGTTTGAATGTAGTGTGAATTCGATTGTCAGGTTTTGCAAGGTGCTGGTCAAGTGTTGTATAGGTAGAAACTAATTTTGCATATTTTCTATATTTCAAAAGTGCTTTTGAGATATCGTTATCAAAATGCTCGACAATACTTTCACCCGTCCCTCTAGGTTTATCCTTTTCAGGACTCTTCAATCCCATGATGTCATAAAACAGAATTGCTAATTGAGTAGGACTGGAAATGCTTACTGCTACTCTACCTCTTGCATCCATTTCGAGTTTTTGATAGCTTTGGAAATTAGTTTGTCGAAGTTCTTCAATTTCAGGTTGCCACTCACTAACAAGCTGTTGAAATTCAGCTTCTGCTTCATTCATGCTATTAGTAAACTTCTCTCTAATCTCTTGTAGCTTGTCCTGGTCTAAATCTACTCCGTAGACTTCCATGTCAAAGAGGACTTTAATTAGAGGCATTTCAATATTATGAAGAACCCATGAAACTTTTTCTAGGTTGTATTCTTCACATTCTTCAGTTCCCGGTGTTAGATATTGTTTTTGAAACTCATAAAGTTCGAAAGTTTGCAAAGGGTCATAAGCCGCATACATATATGCAACATCCGGAGGAATTAAACTAAAAGGAATGCCTTTGAACAAGTCATTGAATTTAGCAACCTCTGCATTTTCTTCATTTCGAACATATTTAGAATGAAGACTTTTCAAGCTGTGAGATTCGTTTTCATTTAAAAGCATTGCGGCTAAATAAGTATCCCATTCAGGCTCATTCATCTTGACGCCAAGTCGCCAATAAATCGATTTCATATCAAATTTCGAATTGTGGTAGATAATAGGAATTCCTGAATCTATAATTCGTTGAAGCATTTTCTTCATAAACTCAGGAGAAATTTGATTCTTAATTCGCATCTTTGTCATATTGCTAACATGATTGACAGGAGCGTAGATTCCTTTTTGACTCGGTGAGTACAAGCAGACTCCTGCTAGCTCATCGTGAATAGTATCCAGTCCGTCAGTTTCCACGTCAATAGAACCTATTCCATCTTCAATCATTTTGTCTACATACTGCTCGAGTTTTTCTTCCTCAGTGACTAACTCAAGTCTATCAAGAACGTGTCCAAGAATTCTAGTTGAAAGAGTTCGAGCTCTAGCGACTGCATCCTTTAGAGCGTTTCCTGAAATGTAAGTAACCTCAACTGCAGGCTTCTTATTTCTTCTTTGTGCTAATAATTGGGCGTCATTCTTCTTACTTGAACGAGGCTTTGCACCAAAAAGTCCTTTCTGTGACATGATTTTCCCTTTCTTTCAATAATAAAGAGGGCTTTCGCCCTCATGTTAGAATCCTCGACCTCGTGTTGGAGGAGTTCTGCGACTAACTGAAGGAGTTCTTTCAGCTGTTCGACCTTGTGAAGATTCTCGACCAGCGCCTCGTCTTGGAGCAGGTGATGCACCTCTACGAGAATTTGAACGACTAGAAGAACGCTCTTCTTGAAGAGTGAATCTTCCGTCAACGACGTCCAGCATTTGGTCTTCATCTAGTTCTAAAATTAGAGTGCCAAGAAGATCACTCTTTTCTGGAAAGTCATCGAGAGTAGCATTGTCCTCAGGACGCTCTGGAAGAAATTCGTAGGTAGTTCGTTGGTCACCTTTAGCTCCTGAGCGAATAATTTCGAAAGGCTGCGTCACAAGGCTTCCATATTTGTTGATAAATGTAACAATCTTCTGAACATAAGAACGGCCTCGGTCCCATGTCTCAACTTTTCCGGTGTTGTGGTTGTAAAGTTGAAGAAATAGTTTTTCAATACGAGGGAACCCGTTTTGGCATAGTGGACAGTTATCAGGATTGATAGATTCACCGTCTTCGCTGATAGCGTTGCAATTGATATAACGGCGTCGACCGTCAATGTCTGCTTCATGGACTACAAAGTAGTCGATATCTTCGCCCTCTGGATCTTCGTACAATAGAGTGACAATTGCGCTGTCACCGTGGTCTGCGAGTGTAAAGAACTCGTTATTAGACCCTGAGCTAAATGTTCCTGATTTTTGAATAGATACTCTTGCCATATCAATTCTCCTTTATAAGTTTTTAATGGTTGAAAGATTTTTGAAGTTTTTAAGGTTTCAAAGTTTGTCCTTTCATATATAATATACACGAAATTCACGTGATTTGTAAACCGGTTATAAAAAATCTTTTAATTTATTTTGCAATGACTTCTTAGACTGACTAATAGCGGACCTGCTTACTCCAATTTCACGCGCAATTTCTGCGTCGCTTACTGAAGGCCCGTTTTGAATGACTGACGAAATATAAGCGTATTCTGTATTAGAAAGAGTCATACAATCTAAACTTGCTTCAATTTCAATTTTTCCATAGTCTTCACAATAGCCAACTGTTGACAGGATACTAAAATCGTTGCTTTCATCATTTGTTGAGACGTTTTCAAACGTGACTTCTACATACCAATTTCGATGCATAGAAGGCGCATTTAGATATCTATACTCCAAGACTATTCTGTTTTTGAAGAGCCTTGTAAGGTAAGTTGAAAACTTAGCACCCTGGTCTGATTTAAATGTTGCCAGACACTTTGAGATAGTTTCGAAAGCAATGCTCTCAATGTCATGTCGAGATAGGCATTTAAACCTTTTTGCATAAGAATAAAGCATCCCAAAATAACGATGATAAGCAGACGCAATTGACATATCAGGATTTAATTCAAAGTTCCTGACACATTCATCGTCCGTCCAGCATTCGAATCCTACATAACTAGACACCAGTCTATTTACTTCTTTCATATTGATGTGACCTCTTTTAAAAATTTGCTAACTTTATTATACGATAATAAAAGAATTTCTACAAGACTAAATCCTTAAAATTTAATAATTCCGGATGGTCGTTTATATCCCACTTATTATCATAGAACTCTTTAGGGTAGTTTAGAAACCGAACAACCTTGCTTCGTTTTAACTGTCGATAGAGTTTTTCCTGCGCTGTCTGCCCAGCGTTATCAGGGTCAAGCGCTAGAACAATATTTCTATAAGGAAGGCGTTTTAGTAAATTGATTTGATTTCCTCCACCTACTCCCATGAGAGCGACTGCTGGAATCTTCATTGACCAAAGAGTCAAGCAGTTGATAACAGACTCAGTCACGAATACTTGACTAATAGGTTTTTCAAAATAGTCTCGAAATGCTGTGAGCTCATATTGACCGTAAAGGAAATCCGTTTTAGGGTCATCTTCTCCGTACTGGTGAAACTTAGAACGAACACTTCGACGGTTGAAGAATACTGTTTCGCCTTTTAGGTTTCTTACTGGAAAAGTAATGCAGTCATGCAGTTTGTCATAACCTACATCGAACATCTCGATGAGCTCGTCCGTCAATTTCCGTTCATACATATAAGGATGAATGAACCTGTACTTATCAAGTTCCTCTTCCGGAATGATTTTATGCTCGACTTTTTTAGTTCTCCCATTTCTTCGAAACGCTTCCGGACTAACTCCCTGCCTAACTACTTCACTGGATGTTCCAAAATTTCTTTTCAGCCACTGGTTTCCGTAGAATCCTCCATCCTTTCGTCCTAATACGTTCGAGATGAACTCAGTTAGTCCTGAAGTATAGCCGCAAGTGAAACAGTGAACTGTTCCAGCTTCTGTCACTTTACTTCCTGAATAAGAAGGATTTCTACTCATACCGCAAGAGGGATGCTTTTCAGTCCCTCCTGCATGGAATGGGCATGAGAATTGATAGTTGCTTGCTAGCGACTTAGTTCTTCTAAAAATGAATACTCCTTCATCTTCCAGCTGTCTTGAAAGTTTTTCAATTATTTGCTCAGGAGTGGCTTCAATTTGAAGACCGTTTACTTTCATCAAAATGCTTCAACTCCTTCCCTTGTAACTTTACTTCGAAGACGAGCAGTCGCTCTAGATGCTTTTGCTTTCAATGGAGAGCTTTCGCTTTTCTCAGTTCCTTCCTCACCTTCCTCTTTAAATCCTATAAGAGTATAGGTTCCGGTTTCAACGTCCCACATATATTCGATGATTTTTCTGTCTTCACCATATCGATTTTTAACTACTGACAATTCAAGTATGCCCGATTTCTCATCACGCTTCATAGCGATAACTCTACTAGCATTTTGACCTACTCCGTCACTTTCTGCTATATGTTCTAGTTCAATACTTTCAGCGCCTTCAGTTTTAGCCGAACGTCCTGCTTGGACATTAAGCACAATAGGAATTCCATATTTAGCAGAAATCTTATATAAGTCCATGGTGATGTTGGCGTACTGGATACGCTTCTGCTCTCTAGAGGGATAAGACTCGCTCATAAGTGAAAGCTGGTCAATTCCTACCACGGATGGTTTATATTTAGATATCATGCTATCTAAAATTGCAGGAGTAAGATTCTTTCCGCCAATCATAAATGGCGTAACTACGACCAAAGAATTTTCAGACTCAGTCATTGCTTGAATATGGTCCTCATATTTCTCGAACTGGTGGTCGTTCCATATTCCTTTGGTAATTGAATTGATGCTAACATTAGAAAGAATAGTATCAATACGAGCACCAACTTGCATTTCACTCATTTCTCCACTATATAGGAGAACATCATGCCCGTTCTTCCAAGCGGTTGCAAGCATTTTATCAATAGTCCACGACTTACCTTGTCCAGGTCGAGCCATTATGACAACCAAATCCTCACCAGGAAGTAAGCCTCCAAGCACGTCGTCCAGTAGTTCAAACCCTGTCGATATTCCAAGTCTTTCACCGTCATGGTTTCTAATATTATTCGCCCAGTCTAGTCGAAGTTTAGCATTTCTTGCAATGTCCATTCCGCCTACGAATTTAGAGCGATTGAAAAGTTCTTCGAGTTTTGGAATTATATTTGCAATCGCAATGTTACTATCTACTTGAATATCCTCAGCCGCCTCCGTTAAAATTGGCACCAGTGAATTATATAAATGCTCCTCTTTTAACTTGTCGATAAGATATTCATCAGTTTCGCCAATTTCAAAAAATTCAAATCCAGGGAAATGGTCGAGAATAGTTTCGTCATCCGGAACTCTTCCATACTTCGAAAAATGTTCTTGAATAAATTGATACTCATCTAAATAATCCGTGAAGTATTCTTGGTCAATTCCATTATTTTCTAAAATGGATAAGCTCTTGTCTTCAAGAACTTTGTTTAAGACTTGAAGTTGTATCACTCTTCCACCTCTTTCAATTTTCCTACCTGCTGCCCCTTTTCATTATAGAGAGGACTTTCCTTAGCCCCTGGAGTGCTTCCTAGCCAAGCTCCGGAACTATCGACTGTAACATAGACAGCAGACTTTTCTTTCTGCTTATAACTTTCAATTATTTTAGTTTGAACATCTCGCTCATCATATCTACCTTTAGCATAAGTTACCATACAACAGACGACAAGGAAAAGAATTGCCCATAAGAGAATATTCGTCACTTTACTATATCTATGATTCAATTTCATCTACCTCCAATCCTCTTACATTGCTTGCCTGAAAATCTAGAACCACTGAGGTATCGTAGATACGACTATAAAGCCTTTGGCCTAAAAGTTCAATAATTTCATCATCACTATAATTAGTTGTATAGATAGTTGACAAATTATTATCGACTCGATAATTAACTAGGTCATAAAGATAAGGATAAGACGCCTTGGTTAAGGAGCCCCCTCCTATTTCATCAATGACTAATAGTTCACAAGTTTTAAGTCGTTCAAACCTTTCGAGAAATTCTTGCATAGTTTGAAAATAATTGTAGTCGCCAAACTCAGTCAAAAGTTGAGCAGACACTACAAACATTCCTTTCTCGACCATTCTTCCATCAAGTGCAGTTTCTGCTAAATAGCGTTGCAAAAGTCGAACCGCCCAGCTAGTTTTTCCATTCCCGACAGTTTTCGAAGTAATAACAATGCTGAGACCATTTCGAACTTCTTCGACTATATTTGCTCGAACAGATTCGAGCCATTCCCAACATTCCTTATCAGCTTCTCTCTCGACTAATATTTGAGGTTCGAAATACTTCTGAGGTAGTCCACTTCTCTCGAAAAGGTCATTTAACTTTTTCTTCCATATTCTATCAGCTAAATTTTCCAACTTTTCTCCTTTTTATATTTTCGATACTATAATTTATTAACTATAATTTATTTCTCGATTATTGGTGTATATATACCGGCCCGAAAGAATCAAGATTGATAAATTATACGCCAATTGAGGTCATTTTGTTAAGCAAAAATTTAAAAATCTAAAAATAGTCTACTTAACTAATAAAATCCTTCGAATTTTGAACCCGTTTTTCCTTCGAGTTCGTCCAAAATCCAGGCTCTTTTGAAAGTCGAGACCGTTATGAACCTTTCACTTAGGTTCAATCTTTTTCGAACCTTTTCATATTTAACAAAACTTTCTGCTAAAAATCGACAAAGTTCAAGGTTCGAGTCAATATTTAAATACTGCTGAACTTTTTTCATTGTGCTCGAAAAGTTGAACCAGTTATAATCGATGCACTTAATATTGAAAATAAATTCGTACTGAACTATAAAGAAAGATGACACTTGCTTCATATTAGGTTCGAATTGTTTTCCGTTGAGCGCTTCAACTATTTGAAAATAATCTTGCTCGACTTTTGAAAGACCTGTTGCCACGTCCTTCTGAAATAAGGTAGAACGAGTTTTAGGCTTGTCTTTGAATGATAGTTCAATTTCATTTTTAGGCTTTCCTGAATTGCCTATTCTTTGCCTTGCCACTTATTTCCTCCTTATGGTATAATGTTAACCTTCTAAAATTAACGCAGACAGCGGTTGCCTGCGCAGGTGGTGTGATTGTATTCTGCTAACCCTAAAAACGTCGCAGAACCAAAAATATCGCTAAATTTTAGCCTTTCCAAAACGAATGCCTTCTGTAACAGAAACGACAACTGCAGGAAGAATTGCTTCTTGGTCAATTTCTCCGTGATAAATCATGTCCTCGAGAAGTTTCGTATTGATGACAGGCTTGTATTCGATAAGCCCTGAAAGTTTTTCACACATTTCTTCCGTCTCGGCTTCGTCAACTAATTTTTCGATAATTTCTTTCAAGCGTTCTTCGTCCATAGTTGAGCGCTCTGTTGTGTAGAAGGTAGCAGAAAAGTGCTTACCTTGGGCAGATTCAATGTCATTTTCTTTCATGTACTCTTTTAGAGCGTCACGAAGACCTTTAACCTGTTTCTCCATGTCGCCTTTGGTAGCATTTAATTCACCGGCTTCTTCGATGGCGTCAATGAACTGTTTTTCGTTTTCGAGTTTCATGCTAATTCTCCAATCCGTGTTCACGTTTAAATGCTTTAGCATCTTCTTGAATTAACTCTCGATCAGTTTTCCCTGCAAGAGTTCGAGTGTAGAATGCTAAGTCACCGCGCATTAGATTATCTCTAAATCGTTTGAGTTTGTTCACGCCTTCGTCGTCCCAGAATCGAGAGCCGCGGTTGTCGAGGTCTGTTCTAGGTTCGGGAAGAACAAACGGGAAGTGAATGTTATTTTCATTTGCGAAGTCTTGTGCTTCGTACCAAACATTAATCGTAGATAAGGAGCGGTTCAACATTTGACATACCTCTCCAACTTTATACCAATTTTTACCTTCTGTGAATTTCATTTAAATACCTTTCTATTATTAAACATTGCTCTTTAGTGAGCAATTTATCGAGTTGTAAAATTCTAGTTGCTGTCCTTTCAGGAATTTGAAGAACACTTGCAAGCTCGCTAGACGAAATATCTAACTCTTGAGCCAGCTCTAGTGCAGTTTTCTTTCCGTTCCTGTCCGGCTTCTTTTTAGTGTCTTTCCTTAGGATATTGATAGTTTTCATTCTATTTAAGCAAAATGTCGAACAAGTTGCCTATCTTAGATTTCATAGGCTTACCGTCTACGATATAATCTGCTAGTTCTCCTTTCCTTTCAATAAGGTCCTCTATACGTTCGTCAACAGTACCTTTGGCGACAAGCGTGTAGATAGTGACAGAACTCTTTGCGCCAATTCTATGACACCTATCCTCTGCCTGGTCCTTTTCTGCGCGTGTCCACGGACTGTCTAAGAAAATAACCGTATCTGCTTTCGTCAAAGTAAATCCTGTCCCTAGCGCACCTATAGTTCCTAAAATAACAGAAGCCTTTTTGTAATTCATAAATTCTTCAATTTCGTTGAACTTATCTGTGGTCTCACCTGTTACCAAGTTGCATTTGACTGACTTCGAAAGAATTTTAGCAAGTGGTTCAATAACCTTTTCCCAGTTGCTAAATATTACGCAGGACTTTCCTTGCTGAATACATTCTTCGACAATTTCTATACATCTTTCGAACTTGCAAGACTTGACATCTTGAGTAGTTAAAATCGAAGGATTTCCAGTCGCTTGTCGAAGTCGAATTGTTTCGGCCAGTGGGTTAGGCATGAGCTTGACTTTATCAATTTCTTCAACAAGTTTAGTTAGAACCTCTTTATAGATTTTAGCTTGCTTAGAGTTCATATCGACGTACTCTGTGACTCGAATCTTTTCAGGCAAGTCTAAAACTTCTTCCTTAGTTCTTCTAAGCATGTAGTCGTTGACAAGCTCACGAAGTTCAGCTAGGTTTCGATATCCAGTGATTTGATTAAACTGGTCGACGATACAGTATCGCTCTTTGAATTGAGTCAGTGTATGATGTTCCGCCCCTAGCCATTTCATAACATTATAAACATCAATTGGGTTATTCATTAGAGGAGTTCCAGTAAGGCCCATCTTGTAGTAACTTTGGAGCTTATGAATTGAAGCTCCTTGCTTACTTGAAGGATTCTTACACTTGTGAATCTCGTCAATAATGACCATTCCAATTTCCCCGCTCTTGGTTAGTTCATTTAAGTATTTAATGAAAACAGCGTCGCGAAGTGTCTCGATGTTAGTGATAAGGAAAAATTCATCATGTCCTCCAAGCAAGTCTTCAGCTCTTTTAGAAACTCCATCAATCACTAATTTTTCATCTTTAGTAACTCGACTTCCTAAAATATGAGCAGACTCGTTTGAATGAATGCCTACCTCTTTTGCCCAATTCCATTTGAGCCCTGATATACAGCATACTATCAAGCAGTGCTTGAAACTTGACTTTCTGCTAACAGCTATGTCAATCGCCTGCTTAGTTTTCCCAAGTCCTTGTTCGTCGCCTAAAAGGAAACAAGGATGATCTTTTGCGTATTCAAAGCATTCAACTTGATGATCAAAGGGAGTAGTCTTGAATGAAAAATGTTCATTGCTCGAAGAAGCGATTTGGTTTCGAGAGTCAATGTAGTCTTGAACATCTTTATCAAGTTCGCCGAAGATGTGAAGCTCCCATTCATCTAGAGCGTCTATAACATTATTGAAATACTTATAAGGTAGTTCAAAATTATTAGAAGACGTCTCGACCACATTGGGCAAGCTAGATATCCTGTCAGCCATTTTTATTGCATCTTCATCTGTGCTTGCCCATGTTTCAATGAATATAGTTCGACCTCGCCTAGCTTTCGAACGTGCTATAACGATTTCAATCATAGCGAAGAAAGATGAGAGGCTTCAATTAGTTCCATTGCTGTATCAATATCAGCCTCTTTAACGATTTTGAAAATTCCGTCAATCGCCCATTCATAAGATGCAGGAGCAATAGATGCAAGAAGTTTCTTTTGGTCTTCCGTCAACCCTTTTGCTCTAACTCCGATAGAAACACCTTTTCGAGTTTCTTCAATAGTAACGAAGTTTTTCTTAGAGCGGTAGGCAACGTAAGATTGAGTGACAATTCGAGTGCTAGCAGGAAATGCTTCAACAATTCGATTTTCAAGAGTTTTAGTGATAGCCATCACGCTCTCTTTTTTAGGAGCAGGTTTTCGAACAGATGCCTTTTCACTAATAGAGCCAACTTCTTCTGGCTGTTCCTTAACTTCAGGAATTGTTTCCTCGATAACTTCCTTTTTAGGTTTAGGGGCAACTCTACCTCTTCGAACAGGTCGAGCAACTGCAAGAGCAGGCTTCTTCTCTTCGCTTTCTTCGGCTTTTGTGTACCAACGCTCGATAGTTGCAGCTGATAAAGTAATAAGCTCGTCACCTTCTACAGATTTTAGGTCTGCCTTTTTCTCATCTGCTAAAATTGAGATAACTTTGAATTGAGCGCCATTTTTCGGTCTCAAGATAACGCTACCTTCGGTAAGCTCGCTGAATTTAATTTTTGACATAATGTCCTCCTCGCCTTCCGGCTTTTTTATTTTTATAATTGTATTATACGATAATGAATGAATGTTGTCAAGCATTTTTTATAAAAAGTTCAACTTTTTTTTTCAAAATAAAACGCCCTGCAGGATATGCAGAGCGAAAAAGGGTCATCATCAACAGTATTTGCTGACAATTTAATTATAATTGAAATTTTCGAATAAGTAAATAGTCTAAATTAAGGTAACATCAAACCGCCAGCAAACGCCAGCGGTTCATAGGTATAATTAATTTGTCTTTCTATTT